>LSQX01105530.1_pt1 | contig 20929 bp, 17 predicted proteins | sample 654561 | NCBI WGS metagenome assembly LSQX01 (sample SAMN04489861, study PRJNA283612) | anaerobic digester metagenome | isolation source: 4 biogas reactors fed with cattle manure at either 37C or 55C with and... | place: Denmark: Kongens Lyngby | collected 2014 | reverse complement strand
ATGGAGCTTGGGTAGAGACCTTCTCTATTGGCTACTTTGGCATCTGGGGCAACGGCGGCTATATTGATGCCTCTGACACAGCTGTCATCATCGGATGCGGCCCTGTGGGAGTCTCTGCTGTGATGGTGGCCAAAACTGCGGGCGCCAAGGTCATCGTAATCGATCCGCTCGAGAACAGACGCGAGATTGCTCTGCGCTATGGCGCGGACCATGTGGTTGACCCTACGGTGTCACCTGTTAAGGAACAAATTGACGCGCTGACGGACGGTGTCGGGGCCAATGTAATCGTGGAATGCTCCGGCAATGATGCGGGCATTGCCTCTCTTTTTGACATCGCGGGGCATTCGTGTCGAGTCGGACTCTTAGGCCATTCCATCGGACGAAAAGTGCCGGTTGAGCTCGGTTGGACGATCTGGAAAACAATGTTCATCAAGGGCTCGGGCGGCACCAAGGATTTTGGCCAGCGAACCATCCGCTTTATGAGCCGGATTAAAGATAAATACGACTTTGAGGCTTTGAATACGCATTATTATCCCTTCGATCAATTGCATGAGGCGATGGACAAAGCCATCCATGAAAAAGACAGCGCTTTTAAAGTGATGCTGACCTTTGATATTGACTGATAGCGACCATAAGGGAGGATGGCATCATCCTCCCTACCCTTTTAGTGATGACTATGAATGAGACGAAGAAAACGTTCTTTTTAAAGATACAATCACTGACTAAAGCTAGAATCTTCAAGGATTCGTGGATTTCTTACGACGCCTCGCAGTTCGTGATGGCCGAGAATGAAACAGGTTGTTTCCTCGCCGTTCAGGGTCAATCCCCCCTTTACCGAGATTTGGATGGCGAAGCGTTTGATGCACTCAAGATTTGCCCTTGTTCACATGAAAACCGTCTTGTTCTCAATTATTATTTTGATTTTACTCGGCCGATTGCATTGGGATCAAATCAAAGTAGCTTTGGTTTTGGCGATCGACTCGGACTGATCACACCGGCCCACATTGACAGTGTCACCCCTTATGACATCAAGCCGGTCCTGGCACAGCAAAGCATGCGTGAACTGGCCCTTACCGGCCGCAGTTATCGCGACGTACTGGACGATGTGGTTTACGCCGTTCTCAAAAGGGGTTATCGTGAAGGCTTTGGAGCAGACGCCGACCATCTGAAAGAAGAAAAGGACATCGAAGCTGCGCTTGCGCTTGGTTACTCCATGGTCACGGTCGACTGCTCTGAGGTGCTGAGAAGAAAAGAACCCCTCGCTCATCTCCCCTCCAGTCTGCGCCATGAATACTTAGAATCTACGGCGCTCATGGATCGGTTGGGCATCTTTTTAACTGAGGCGCTGCTCCAGGATACTTACACCATTTACGGGGATGCGGTGCATTTTTTGGAAGAAATATTCAACCGACAGATTCGCCCACTTTCTCAAGCGATTGATCTTGAAATATCACTCGATGAAACAGAGGCAATCACCCATCCGTTCGCACATTATTTTGTCGCTCACGAATTGAAAAAGCGAGGCATTACTTTTACCAGCATTGCCCCTAAATTTGTCGGCGAATTTCAAAAGGGCATTGATTATATCGGAAGTCCTCAAACCTTTGAATCGCATCTTGCGTCTCATGTCCGTGTCGCCGATCATTTCGCGCACAAACTGAGTCTGCATTCGGGCAGTGATAAATTTTCAATCTTTCCAAGCTTTGCCAAACAAACGACAAACCGCTTTCATATTAAAACATCGGGGACGTCCTGGCTTGAATCTTTGAGAGTGGTCGCCCAAAAAGATCCCGATCTGTTTTCAAAGATCTTTTCGCTGTCAATTGAACACTTTGAAGAGGCCCGAAAGTTGTATCAGGTGCGAGCCAATATTCGAAACATCATGGCGATTGATCGAGTAAATCCTGAAGACTACGTCGATTATCTTGATGAGGAAAACGCGAGGCAGTGCCTTCACATCGCTTACGGGTATGTCTTAGCCGATCCTGTTTTGAGAAAACGCTTGTTTTATTTGCTGAACAAGGAAGAGTCCTATTTGTATCAGACGGTGCATCGGCATCTGGATCGCCATTTGACATTACTTGGGAGAAAAAGACAATGAGATTTTCGGTTACCGTTGCAGAAAACACATCGATGAAGGTCCCCGTGTTGCTCTCAGGAGATCCCTCTGACATCCATTTGGCAAAAGAACTTCGCTATGACGCCTGTGAATTACATTTTGATTCAGCCGACGCCCTCGTTCGCTCCGGCCTTTTGTCGACGCTTCAAGCGCAATCGATGGAGGTCTCCGCCTTGGCAACAGGACGCGGTTACACAAAGTCGAAGCTCTCCCTAATTGATGAGGATGCTAATATACGAAAGCGGGCCGTTATGTTCATGAGCGAGTTCATTGAACTTGCCGAAAAACTAAAGGCTCATGTCATAGTAGGTTGCATTCGAGGCAATTTGGATGACCTCCGTAATCAAGAAGAACAAGTGGCTCTACTGGCACAGGAGCTAAGAAAACTTTCGTCTTTTGCGAAAACGCTTGGGGTTTCGCTCGTCATTGAGGCCATCAATCGCTATGAGAATAATTATTTGAACACGATCACAGAGCTGCAGTCTTTTATTGAACGCTATGATTTGGAAAATGTGAAGATTTTGATCGACAGTTTCCACATGAATATTGAAGAAGGCGACATCCACCAATCAATCATTGAGGCACATGAATCGATCGGCTATGTTCATGTGGCCGATAGCAACCGCTGGCCTCCCGGTAAAGGGCATTTTTGTTTTGAATCTTTTTTTAAAGGATTGAAAGACATCCATTACAAGGGTTATATCAGCGCGGAATGTCTGCCGCTTCCTTCTGGCGAAGAGGCGGCGGAACAATGGATCACCAGCATGAAAACAATGGAGAGACAATATGGCTAAAATTAAACTGGGAATCATCGGATTGGGGCGACTTGGCATGAGGCATGCGGCCAATATTCATGAGCGTATTGATTTTGCTGAGCTCACGGCGGTCTGCAGTGTCGTGGAAGACGAGGTAAAAAGGGCGGTTGAAGCCTTCGAGCCGCGCTACGGCACAGATGACTACCACAAAATCCTAAACGACCGGGAGCTTGACGGCATTGTCATTGCGACCAACTCCGCCTACCACGCACCCATGGCCGTTGAAGCGCTTGATGCGGGCGTCAAAAATATTTACTGCGAAAAACCACTGGGAATGACCAAAGATGAAATCGACGCAATTAAGTTGGCCATCGAGCGCAATGGCGTTGAGGTTTTTCAAACCGGTTACAATCGTCGTTTTGATGAGTCCTACCGCGAAATGAAAGACAAGATTGAGGCGGGCGCGATCGGCAAACCTATTCTGGTTCGCTTCATCAACCGCGATCAACCCTGGGATTGCGATGAACTGATTCGTTTCAGTCCTACAAGCGGTGGTCTTGTCTTTGACATGCTGACACATGACTATGACCTCTCGCGGTGGTTCTTAGAAAGCGATGCGAAGTCCGTCTATGGCATTGGCGGCAATTTTAGTTATGAAGGACTTGAAGAGGTCGGCGACATCGACAACTGCATTATCAGTGTTGAATATGAAAACGGTGTCATGGGGGTATTTGAAACATCGCGCAATTCTGTCTGTGGTTATCACTGCGAAGTGGAAGTCTACGGGACGAACGGCGCATTGCGTATGGGCTTCCCGCCCAATAAAAACCGCGTCATCTCCTTCACACCTGAAGGATTATCGATCGCATGCGCAGACAACTTCTACGACTACTTTGAACCTTCATTTCCGGCAGAACTGGAACATTTTGCTGAGTGTATTCGTGACAAAAAAGAACCGCTCGTGAACTTTGATGACGGCTATAAGGCGGTTGAATGGGCTCTTCTTGCAAAGGACGCCGTTAAAAATAACAAGAAGATTGATTTTTGACTTTTCTCCTGAATTTCTTCATTGAGAAGGGGCCGTTTGATGCGGCCCCTTTTCATTTTCTTATTGTTGTTCAATTGCCCGCATTTTTTCCTGACACTATTTTTTCCTAATGTTTTTCCTCATGTCGATGAAGACGGCAACGATAATGATGAGGCCTTCTGCAACTTGCTGCCAGTAGGCCTGTACGCCAAGTAAGGTTAGGCCATTTCTCAACACACCCAAGATAAGGGCTCCGACGACAGCTCCCCAGATGGTACCGATGCCGCCGCTGTGACTGGTGCCTCCGATGGTCGTGGCTGCGATGGCCGTCAACTCGTAACCTGTCCCCGCTCCGGGGTGAACGCTCCCCACACGGCCGGCAAACACAAGGGCTGCAATACCGCACATCAGACCGCCGTAAGCGTAGATTTTGACAAGGCTTTTCTTGACATTAATTCCGGAAATTTCAGCCGCATTGACGTTGCCGCCAATGGCGTAGATACTCTTGCCAAAGCGCGTATAACCCAAAAGTATCCACGTCACCCCGATGGCCAGGATGTAGATGATTAAAGGTACTGGTATAGGCCCGACGCGCGCGCCGATAAACATAAATTGATCAGTAAAGCTGCTGATGGGTTTGCCCCCTGTATACATGAGAGCAAAACCTCGAACAATCGTCTGCATGCCGAGTGTCGCGATAAATGGAGGGAGACCTGCATAGGCGATGAGCCCGCCGTTGATGCCACCCAGACTCGCTCCGATGGCGAGTGCAACAAGTACAGGAATGATCATACTTAGCTCGCCCATATTGGGGAATACTTTCGTGGTCGCGTCTGTTATCTGCGCAAGACTGGCCGCGGCCATCCCGGAAAAAGCCAGTACGGAACCTGCTGAAAGATCAATTCCTTTCGAGGTGATGATGAGCGTCATACCCAAGGCCATGATCCCAAAGATGGAAACTTGGGTCATCACGTTCAGTAAGTTTTTGGCGGATAAAAATTTGGGACTGATTATGGTTAATACGATAATCAGCCCGATGAGCACAAAAATGATCCCGTACTTACTGAAGATCGCCTTCATTTTCTTGATTCGTTCTGGGTCAAATAATTTCCTTGCAGTCTTCTCTTCCATATCACACAACCTCTTCGAGTCTCTGCTGCTTTTGCCCCGTCGCATAAAGCATCAATTCATCCTGTGTTAAATCAGGTGTATTTTCAATGATTCCGGAAACACGCCCCTCATGCATCACCACAATGCGGTCACTCATCCCCATGATTTCAGGCAATTCCGAAGAAACCATGACAACACTTTTACCCTGTCCGACCAATTCTGACATTAAGCGATGGATCTCCGACTTGGAACCAACGTCGATGCCACGGGTGGGTTCATCAAGGAACAAAATCTCCGGCTGTGTCATCAACCAGCGCGCAATAAGCACTTTTTGTTGGTTCCCGCCGCTCAAATTGCTGATTGTCTGTTCAATGGTGGGGGTCTTGATGTCGATCATTTCAACAAAATCTTCTGTGAATGTTCTCGCTTTACGATGTGAAAAGAGACGCGATTTTCCAAGACATTGGGTCATGCTGGACACCACCACGTTGTGCATAACATTTAACACGGGGAAGATGCCTGTGAGTCGCCTATCTTCAGTCAAAAAGGCTAACCCGTGCCGGAGTGCACTTCCAGGCGAGTTGATAACTACCGGTTCTCCTTTAATCTCGATCGTCCCTTTTTGGAGCTTCCTAAGACCAAAGATTGCCTCAATCACTTCTGTGCGTTTTGCTCCGACCAATCCGGAAATCCCCAGTATTTCACCGCGCCGAACCGAAAAAGATACATTTTCAAAGACGCCCTCACTGGTCAGGTTCTTTACCTCAAGCGTTGTCTCTTTGATCTCGCAGGGAGTTTTGGGAAATAGTTCAGTCAAGTTACGCCCGACCATCAGGCGGATCATTTCCATGATATCGGTATCTTTCGTCACCCGCGTCCCGACATATTCGCCGTCACGGTACACCGAGACACGGTCGCTGATTTCTTTGACTTCTTCCAATTTATGAGAGATAAAAATAATGGACTTGCCGAGAGCTTTTAGCTGCCTAATCAACGCAAAGAGTGTCTTAACCTCCCGATTGGTCAACGAAGATGTCGGCTCATCCATGATGATGATTTTCGCGTCATAGGATATTGCTTTCGCAATCTCCAGCATTTGAACTTTTGCCACCGTTAAATCGTGTACAAGGGTCAGTGGTTTTTCGTCAAGATCAATTTCTTTTAGTAGTTCTTCTGTCATCTCGGCCATTTTTTTATGATCGACCAGACCGAGTTTTGTTCTGGGCTCGCGGCCCAGCCAAATATTTTCTGATATAGAGCGATGCTCTACGGGTGACAATTCTTGATGGATCATTGAGATTCCCATGTTGAGGGCATCATGAGTCCTCTTAATCGTCACCGGTTTGCCTTCGAAAATGATTTCACCGCAAGTGGGTTCGTGAATGCCGATAAGGCATTTCATCAGTGTCGATTTTCCTGCTCCGTTCTCCCCTATGACGGCGTGGACTTCACCTCGTTTAACGTTAAGCTCCACTCCCTTCAAGGCCTTGACTCCGGGGAATTCCTTGACGATGTCTTTCATCATCAGCAGGTATTGTTCTTCTGCCATATCCATTCTCCATACGACATCCAGTTTCAAGTCATCTTTTAGGATGACACTGAATTTTCTTCACATCTTTGGCTAAGAAACGTTCCTAATTTTTAAACGGAGAGGGAGTATGAACGAATTCTTACTCCCATCCCTGTTAAGATCACAAGCGCTGATTAATCGAGATAATCCGCGACGTTATCTTTGTTGATGAGGACGAAGTCCACCCATGTGACACCGTCCACTTTCTTGCCGGCCACGAGTTGCTCAACGACGCCGATCGCACCGCCGCCTTGACCCACCGCATCCTGCAGAACTGTTCCTGAAAGCTGTCCTTCATCGACGAGTTTTACCGCATCGGGAATGGCGTCAACACCAAACACCAAGATGTCGGTTCTGTCGTTTTCTTTCAGCGCTTCCAGAGCACCGATCGCCATGCCGTCATTGTTGGCGAGAATGGCATTTAGATCATCACCGTAGGCGGTCAGCCAGTTTTCTGTGATGGTCATGCCTTCGTCATACTGCCAGTTACCGGTCTCCTCAGCAAAGATGGTAATGCCGGGGAATTTGGACAAAATTTCTCTGTTACCTTCGGTACGTTTAATGGCACCTTCGTTGTCAAGCATTCCCATCAGAATGCAGACGCCGCCTTCTTCACCCATTTGGCGAACGAGTTCTTCACCCTGGAAACGGCCCGCCACGATTTCTTGAGAACCGACATAGTAGACATCGGCAGGCGGCTGATCTTCGCCGAAAGGATTGCGGTTGACATACACCAAGGGGATCTTGGCATCTTGGGCTGCTTTTGTAATCGGCGCCATGGCACTGGTGTCGACAGGCACAACAATCAGGTAGTCGACGCCTTGCTCAATCAAAGTATCGACCTGGTCTTGTTGGCGTACGACGTCTTCTTGGGCGTCCTGGACTGTCAGCTTATAGCCGAGCTCACCGGCTTTTTCCGTCGCCGCGTCTACAACGTAGGTTTGGAAAGTATCATTCATGTTGCATGTGACAAAGCCTACCGTAGTCTCTGCCGATTTTTTCTCACATGCGACTGCTCCGGTCAATAGAACCGCTAGCGCAAGCAATACGACTGCTACTTTAATTCTCACGTTCATTCTCCTCCTAAAATCATTTGAAACAAAAACACTTTGTTTGTGAACAGTGACGGTTCATCACTGTTGTGACCAATTAATATCTCTTCCTGTTTTTTGATTTTCCTACTACACCTCCTTGAATTATTGTAAAGATTTGTCTTTCCATTGAATAGGTTTACGTTCAATTGATCCTTTCAAATATTGTATACTGTCTTGCCTATTTTATCAAACAAAACATGTTCTATTCTTGTGCAATTACACTGTTGCTAAATAGTCACAATCTCGAACAACCCTTGTCTAATAGACATCACACAGTGCTTCTGCGTATCCGACAGATTTCATTCAATATTTATCTTCTAAAACATTTCCTTTCGCCTTCTTGCTCCAAATATCTTTCGATTTTTGCAAATCAATGAAAACGTTTGTTTCCAAAAATGTTTCAAGTATCTAATAGTCTTTTGTTTTCCCAATTTCCTCACGATGCAGGCGATAGGCTTCTTGTACTCTTTCACTGTTTGAAACTTCGGCGACCCCGACACGCCACCAATCTTCAAATCCGGGTGACATGGATCCGGGTTTTACTTTCATGTCGAAAACAATGGGGACATCGTGGTATTTTTGACTGTCGCGCAAAGCTTCGTGCAGTTCTTCACTGGTGTGGATGGTATAGCCAACCGCGCCGAGGCTTCGCGCGTTCATCGCAAAGTCGACTGACATCAGTTCTGCATCAAGCTGACCTGTTTTCGTATTTCTGTGACAGAATACCGTTCCAAATGTTTCCGAACCCTGACTGTTTTGCAAGGCTTCGATGCAACCCCAGCCCTTATTGTCGAAGACAAAGATATGGACTTTCAATTTTTCCTGCACCATGGTGTGAAGCTCTGAAGGGAGCATCAGATAGCCACCATCGCCTACCATGGCAAAAACTTCATGTTCAGGGGCTGCCATTTTGACTCCCATTGCACCGTTTAAGTCATAACCCATGGTAGAGTATCCGTACTCAACGTGATATCCGTGATCCCAACCCGGGCGCCAGAACCGTTGGAGGTCACCGGGCAGACTTCCCGCCGCACAGACCACAATGCCCTTCTCCCCTGCAAATTCATTGATGATACCGACCGCGGTCGTTTGATGAAGTTCAGGGTCGTCGGGAATGCTGTAGTAGTGCTCTATGATCTGAGCGTAGTCTTTGATTTCCTGCTCGATTCTTGTCTTATCCCATGCGCTCTTATAATCTTGCAAAGCTACCTTGAATCCTTCAAGTGCCTCCCTAGCATCGGCAACAATCGCTTCAGCGTCCATCTTGTAGGCATCAAACGGATTGATATTTACCGTTAAAAAGCGCACATCCGAATTTTGAAACAGCCATTTCGAGCAGGTCGTGAAGTCAGAAAAACGCGTACCCACCCCGATGACAAGGTCGGCTTCTTTGGCGATGCGGTTCGCTACCTGCGTGCCCGTCACCCCGATACCTCCAAGATTGAGCGGGTGACGCCAGTCAATGGTCCCCTTACCGGCTTGCGTCAATCCAAAGGGGATGTCGCATTGCTCAGCCAGATCCAGGAAAGCTTCGCCCGCCTTTGAATAGCGCACGCCTCCTCCCAAAATAAGGAGCGGTTTTTTACTCTGTCTGACGAGCTCCACAAAACGCTCCTTCTGGCTTTCGGCCAAGGGACGCCGATCCAAATGCCAGACGCGCCTGTCAAAAAAGTAAAGCGGATAGTCGTAAGCTTCTCCTTCAATATCCTGCGGCAGGGCAAGACAGACGGCTCCCGTATCCGCAGGATCCGTCAGAACGCGCATGGCGTTCATGAGCGCACTCATAAGCTGTTCAGGCCTGTCAATGCGGTCATAATAGCGACAGACCGCGCGAAATGCGTCATTCACCGTAGTCCCCACGGATGAGAATATTTCAGCCTGTTGCAATACGGGATCAGGCTGACGTGTCGCAAAGGTATCACCAGGAAGCACTAAGAGCGGAATTCTGTTGGCGGTCGCACAGGCGGCGGCGGTGACCATATTCGTTGCACCGGGCCCGATAGAGGAAACGCAGGGGATGATTTTTTTTCGGTCATGCTGTTTGGCGTAAGCGGTTGCGGCAAGCGCCATCCCTTGCTCATTTTTACCTTGATAAAAGGTCAAAGTATGTGTTTCATTTTCGAGCGCTTCACCGACTCCGACCACGCAGCCATGCCCGAAAATGCCGAAGATTCCTTCGACAAATTTTGTTTCCTCTCCGTCTTGCTCCACATACTGCTGGTCAAGAAAACGGATTAAAGCCTGTGACATCGTGAGCCGAATACGTTTGCTCATAATTAAACCCCCTTACAGTTCGACCGTTTTGCCTTCACGCAATGACTGCCCCGCGGCTACACCGATCTCAACAGCGCGCAGACCATCGATCACCCCGGGGCCGCCCCGCTTTCCTTCCAGCGCATCGGCAAAGGTATTGAATTGATCGACAAAAGCGCGAGTGTATCGATCGAGATAGAAATAATAAATTTTATCTTTTCTGATGGCATCTTCTGAATAGAGTTCAACATTGTTGGGCGCGTCGTTGTAGGCAACGGCTTGCCCTTTTGAGCCAAATACTTCCACCCGCTGATCGTAGCCGTAGACTGCCTGACGGCTGTTATCAATGACGGCCAGTGCACCGTTTGAGAGTTCTAAGGTGACAACCGCCGTATCGATATCCCCTTCTTCCTTGATCTTAGGATCAATCAGGTTGGCGCCGTGAGCGGTCACGCGGCGCACTTCCATGCCGCTCAAATAACGCACCATGTCGAAGTCATGGATCATCATGTCAAGGAATAGGCCGCCTGATACTTTCAGATAATGAAGCGGCGGCGGAGCGGGATCTCTTGAGCTGATGCGAATAATCTGCACCTCTCCGATTGAGCCATCTTCCACCAACTGGCGCACGCGGGCAAAGTTATGGTCAAAACGGCGATTGAATCCGACCTGGAACAGCACCCCTGCCGACTCTATCGCACGCACGACTTCTTCATTATTCACTACCGCCTGGTCAATGGGTTTTTCGCAAAATATCTGCTTTTTTGCTTCGGCCGCCGCAATCGCGATTTCTTTATGCGTATCGGTGGCAGAGGCGATGATCACCGCTTCGATGTCATCATTTTTCAACAAATCACGATAATCCGTGTAGAGTTCTTTTATTCCCTTGCTTTCGAGCCATTCTCTTGACGCGTCAATTGCCACATCCCCGGCCGCGACGATTTCCAGACGCGGAATAAAGGATGTAATGTTTTCAACATGAAGTCTACCGATTCGGCCCACGCCGATCATCCCAACACGATATTTTTTCATAGGTCACCTGCTTTCTGCATCGCCATGCCGTAGCGGCATTTATTTTTTCCAACTCGGTAAACCAAGATAACGATTGGTTAATTGAAGGCCTTCGGCCCCGTCTACCTGCATCGACATTGCTGCGCGAATCGCATCGATCGTCTCAGGGATGGTGACTGATTCTTGTGGGATATGAATGCCGAACATGATGTCGTCTTTCGACTCGACGACACTGTCTTCCCATATTGCGATTTCATAAAGGTCGCCCCTTGGATGACCCAGATCGCGCCCGTAGCGGAAAAGTGAGGCGTTGCCCAAAAAGCCGTCGGCCAAGCGGACCACGCGGATGCGGTCATGATCTCGGAATGCTTTAAGTGCATCCTCACGGCTAATCTTTTCTTTACCTGAAGCCAAGACGGTGATGAAATGTCCATGTGTGATGGGCGTATGGACAAGAATCCCTGTGGCATCCACATGCGGCATGATATTCATGAGGTCAATGGCCTGGTGGCTGGGTGCCGCTTCCACTAACAAAGCGTTGGTCAGGCCCCTGTGGTAGTCACCCGGATCTGCCACGCGCCGGACAATGGTGATGGCCACGCGGTCAAGGCCAAATACTTTATCTAGGCAGTCCACCGCGCGGATTAACCCCGTCGTATTGCAAGAGGTCAGTTTGAGGTAGTCTTTACCGACACCCGCTTCATAGTTGGCGTTTCCGTGGAAAAACACATCGGCGATTTCATTGGATTCGCCGCCTTGGAAAACCGCCTTCACGCCATGTTCTTTGTAGATTGCTTTATTTTTTAGACCAACACCGCCCGGAGATGAATCCAGCATGATGTCAACTTTTTTGACCAGATCAATAAAATCTCCGGCAACAGGGATGCCATAGGCGTCAAAATCTTCTCGTTTTGCCCCTTCAACAAGGTAGAGATCGTAAGGCATGCCCCGCTCCGCCAACGCTTGAATTGACAGGGTGGGCGCGATGTCGGCGACCCCGACAAGTTCCATATCCTCTTGCAGGGCCACGCCGTCAGCCAGACGTTGGCCGATGACTCCATAACCTGCGACTCCAACTTTAATCATAGTGTCCTCCTATTTCTTTTTGCCAAGCAGCATTTCACAATTTTTAACAAGCGCCTCTGCGGTAAGTCCGTACACTTCCTGCAGGTAATCGACGGGGCCCACCTGGCCGAACCGATCTTCAACGCCATGTTTCATAAAGGGTACACAGACCCCCTGTTCCATCAGGGCCGAGGCAACAGCGTCACCCAAACCACCTATAATATTGTGGTTTTCAGCCGTCACAACGGCCTTTGTTTTGGTCGCACTTCGAACGACAAGTTCAACGTCCAAGGGCTTTACAGTGAACATATCGATGACTTCAATCTCGATACCCTTTTTCGCCAAGATATCGGCCGCAAGCATGGCTTCACTGAGCATCAGTCCGCAGGCGATTACCGTCAGATCACGGCCTTCACGCACGACTTGTCCCTTGCCGACTTCAAATTGACTGCCGCCGCTGTAGATTTTCAGGTATTGGCCGCGCGTACTTCGGACATAAACGACACCTTCCAGCGTTTTTGCGGCTTTCAGAACCGCTGCAAGCTGAACACCGTTAGAAGTATCAAATACATAAGAACCCGGGACCGCACGCATGAGCGCCATGTCTTCGAAGGGCATATGGGTGCCGCCGTTAAAGGAAGCCGCAACACCCGGGTCTGAACCAAAGATCCGCACGCTGTTGCCCGCGTAACCGATGGAAAGAAACACCTGATCAAAGCAGCGGCGACTGGCAAAGGGCCCGAAGGTATGGACATACGGGATCCGCCCCATGGCCGATAAACCGGCGGCAACGCCCATCATATTAGCTTCGGCGATGCCGCAGTTGATCATCTGATGAGGTCGCTCTTTCCACAGCTTATAAGTACCGGATGAATTCATCAGGTCCGCATCAAGGAAGATGACACGCTCATCTTCTTCTAACAAGCTTGCGATGGTGTTTGCAAACACATCCTTATGTGCTTTTTCTTCCCTCGTGCCGTCAAATATTATTTTATTCATGGCCACCCTCTTTCGTCAGCGCCAACAAGCCTTCTTCTGCTTCACGGGTCGCCTTTTCTATTTCTTCTTCACTCAGGCGAAGATGGTGATTGAGTTCCATACACTCGACAAAAGAAATGCCCTTCCCCTTGACCGTGTCAAGCACGATACAGCCGGGTTTACCATTTTTGTCGCTCACCTGATCAATGGCGCGGCGTATGGCAACGGGGTCATGCCCATCGATCTCAACTGCATCAAAGCCAAAATCTTCGAATTTTTGCCGGATGTCCAAAATATCCATGACATCTTCCAGCAAGCCGTCCAACTGTTTTTTGTTGTAATCAATGAACCAAACCATGTTGTCAAGCTGATGCTGGGCCGAGAACATCGCCGCTTCCCACACCTGGCCTTCATTGCATTCGCCGTCACCGACGAATAAGAAGATGCGGTTATCGTCACGGGAAAGCTTTTTGGCAAGTGCCATACCGGCTGCGATCGACGTTCCCTGTCCTAAAGAGCCCGTTGTCATGTCAACACCAGGCGTCAGCCGACGATCGCAGTGACTTGGAAGCCGCGTGCCCGGTTGGTTGAGCGTCTCTAGCCAACTCATCGGAAAAAAGCCTTTGAGGGCCAGCGTCGCATAAAGCGCGGGACCTGCATGCCCCTTTGACATGACAAGCAGGTCACGGTCTTCCCATTGGGGATTTTTAGGGTCGTAACGCATGACAAAGTGGTAAAGCACCGCAAGTGCGTCCGCCACTGAAAGCGAACCCGCTAGATGGCCAAAACCTCGTTTACCGATCATACGCACAATTTCTAAGCGGATCTGGGCCGCAAACTGACTCAATTCACTTATTTGAGAATTATCCAATGTTCTCTCCTTTTACATCTATCCCAATGAACTTTCCATGGCTTTTATCAGGGGTAAGGGTTTACCGGTCATAAAGCGGACCATGGCGCCTCCGGCTGTACACTGGTAATCAATCTTGGAGCTGTCAATGAATTGCTTGGCCGCGCTGACTGAGTCTCCGCCACCCATGACGCTATATCCATCAGCGTCTGCAATCGCGCTCCAGATCTCTTTGGTACCGTAAGAAAAACGTGCGTCTTCATAAACACCCGCGGGCCCGTTGACAAAAAGTGTTTTGGCTTGTCGTATGACCGCTCGATAGCGTGCCACCGTCTCCTGCCCGATATCCATGAACGCCGCCTGATCAAGCGGAAGTGAACTTAATGCCAGTTCCCGGCGTTCTCCGTCCTTTTCGTAAGCTAGATCGCTTGGCATGACAATCCGGTCCCCGTATAGTTTCAGGTATTGTTTGGCTTCTTCGACAAAGGGCAACAAGTTTCGCGCGTCTAAAAACGCCATGCTCGCCTGCCCCAGCTTGATGCCGCTTGCAAGCAGAAATACTTGACCCACGACGCCTGTGGTCAGGATGGTATCGGCCGTTTGATTGGCCAGCACTTGTGCAATCATGCCGAAGGCGTCCGATATTTTGGCCCCTCCGAGCACAAAGACGGACGGATGCTGGGGGTTGTTCAAGATACGGCTCAAGGCTTGGTACTCCGCGAAGAATAATTCGCCTGCCGCCGAAGGCAATAGTGTCTGAAAGGCCACCATGGAAGGACAGTTCCTATGCGCTGCTGAAAAAGCATCGTTGGCATAAAGATCAAATAGGGGGGCAAGCGTACGAACCAGCCAAGTTTTAGTCATCTCCATAGGGGTCAGCTTGACAACGGTTTCAAAGGTGGATATTTCTTCTGCCAGATAACGAAGATTGCCAAGCAAAATCCATTCACCGGGTTGTAAATGAGTGATCGCCTCCACTGCAGCAGGGCCGCAGACATCTTCGATGTAGTTCACCTTTGTGCCCAATAGTTCTGACAATATTTCAGCGTGCTCACGCATGGAGATGAGATTTTGGTAATCGAGCGTGTCACCCTGGTGTGCAATGATTGCTGTGGCCGCCTTTGCTTCTTTTAGCTTCACCATCGTTGCAAGGCTTTTTTCAAGCCGCGTTCGGTCAGCGATCTTGCCTGTGTCGGGGTCAATGGGCGCATTGATGTCCAAGCGAAGTAAAATCTTCTTTTCATAGAGATCAAAATCATTCAGTGATTTCACGCGGTTCATAATAACCTCGATTCTTCCGGCTTTATTCCGGCAACACGCGGCAGTGTTGAACCGCCGTAGGGCATGACGATCACGCGGCTTTCCGCGCCTAATTTTTCACGGGCTGCGTCGTACGCCTCCTGCACATTTGAAAAAGCTGTCATAAAGAGTTTTCGGACCGTGCTATCCGGCAGTTCCGATACAAGGTAGACATCGGCCAGCTGTTCGACAAGCGCAATGGCCGCCGCTTTATGACCGCCCAATTCAAAATGTTCGCGAAGTCGGCTAATCACGGATTCCGCTGAAGTCGCTTCTTCGATCCAACGCTCGAAGACTTCATCGCCCAGACCCTCTTGGCATGCGCCGACAAGAATGATGATTCCGCCCGGACGGACTGCATGTTTTGCATTATCGAGTGCTTTTTGCGTCTGATAGACGTTCAGATCTTTTGGAAAACCGCCCTGCGACACAATGACGATATCCGCAAGTTCATCGATACTGCTGAGATAAAAGCCGTCCAACAATTCGCAACCCCTGCGATGCGCTTCGATGATGTCGCCCGCAACCGCGTAGACAATCTCCTTTTTCTCATTCAAAACGACATTCACGATAAAATCGGCGGGGCAATATTGCAACGCCTCTTCTAAATCCTTACGGACGGGATTGCGGTCGAGCTGTCCTGCCACTGCAAAAGCTTCTACCATGGCGCTGTGGTTTCTTGCAATGGCCTCACGTGTTGATACGCCGGGCATGATGGCCTTGGCACCTCCGCTATACCCCGCAAAATAATGGTATTCAATGTTGCCTAAACAGATCCGGCGATCGGCTTCGGCGACTATGCGGGTGATATCGACAGGTGTTTTGCGCTTTGTCATCCCCATACGGACCACATCATGCTCATCGCTGTCCACGACTCGGTAATGATGGTAGATGGCTTCGCCCAAGAGGTATTTCATCTCTTCGACCGTATGCGAGCGATGTGCGCCTAATGCGAACACGATTGTGATGTCTTCCTTTTCCACTCCGGCGTTTTCAAGCCGCCGTAGAACAGGCGGCAGAACGATCGACGAGGGCATCGGCCTTGTGATATCGGAGGTGATGATCACAATCTTTTCACCTTTTCGGACGATTTCTTCGAGTTTTTTCGTTCCGATCGGATGATCAAGCGCGTCCTCAACGGCCCCCGCCCCACTTCGTTCGACGGTGACCGTATTGGGCGTTAATTGCGCGATGAGGTGCTTTTGTTCAATCTCAACGCTTTGCGTACGCCGGCCAATGGAAAGTTCGATCCGCATTTTAAAGTCCCGTTTTATCCTTGATGTATTGGCGTGCTTTCACGGCGTATTCAAAAGGATTCGCGATGGCGGGGTCTTGTTCTGCCTCCACAATCATCCAGCCTTCATAACCGTGTTCATCGAGTATCTTGAAGATGGGGTCAAAGTCGATGTCGCCATCCCCGGGCACGGTGAATACACCTGCTTTCACGCCTTCCAGAAAGCTCAACTTTTCAGTTTTTACACGCGTCAGCACTTCGTCGCGGACATCCTTCAAGTGGACGTGACGCACACGGTCAACGTATTTTTCCAGGGCTTTGACCGGGTCTTCGCCGACAAAATAGAAATGCCCCGCATCGTAGAGTAAGAAGACAAGTTCAGGATCCGTCATCGCCAAGAAGCGGTCGACCTCCTCCATCGTCTCGACACTGGTGCCCGCGTGGTGGTGGTAGGTTAAGGTGAAGCCGCGTTCTTTAGCGATCGCACCGAGTTCGTTGTAACCTTGGGCGATCAATTGCCATTCTTCTTCCGAAAAGCGCGCTTTACGGCCGTCCAGGATAGGGATGTCCTTTCCTTGAATGGAGTTGCCCTGTTCGGAGCAACCGATGACGCTAGCTCCCATAGCGCTTAAAAAATGAAGCTGCTTTTTGAAATTTTCAATAGTGGCTTCATAGGGTTTACTCGTAAATTCAGAGGAAAACCACTGATTCGCGATGCGAAGCCCGCGCAGATCGAGCATGGGTTTTAGTACCGCAGGATCTTTGGGGTATTTGTTGCCGACTTCACAGCCGACAAAACCCGCCAATGCCATCTCGCTGACACACTGTTCGAAGGTGTTCTCGGCGCCGAGTTCCGGAAGGTCATCATTGGTCCATCCGATGGGCGCAATGCCCAGATGCAGTTTGTTCTTGTCCATAGTATCCTCTATCTTTTTATTTTTTTCGCGAACGACAAGTGGTCGCCCGAATGATTAATTCCGGTTCAAGCAATGCGAAGCCTGTTGTTTCTCTCTCTTCTTCCGCCTCATCCTCTTTCTTGTTGATAATTTCCATGAGAAGTTCGACGCCGAGGACCCCCATCTCATCAATGGGAATATGGATGGAGCTCAAGTCTATTTGAGGAAAGGCGGAATAGGCAACATTATCAACGCCGATTACACCGATATCTTGTCCTAAAGTGAAACCCATTTCAGTGACGGCAGCCATGCAGCCTAGTGCGATGAGGTCATTCGCGCAGAAAAAGGCATCCGGTCTGTCTTCTTTTGACAGGATCTCATGTGTTCGCTGGTGCCCGCTGTCGATTAGGTATTTTCCTTCAGATGCATAGTCCGGAGGGATTGCGACGCCCCTCTCTTTTAATACATCCTGAAAACCGTTAAGTCTCATCAATGTTGATGTTGATGTCATATTTCCACCGAGAAAAGCAGGTTTCTTGTACCCCTGATCAAGCAGGTGGCGCGTCGCCATGACGCCGCTTCGATAATGATCGACATTGACATAGGCTCTTTTTTCCTTGTTTGTCTCGCGATCTGAAAACAAGAGCAAGGGTAGCCGAAGGTGTTCATAGAGACCATTGTTTTCAGATTCACAAGGGTATAAAAAGATGCCGTCTACACGGCGCTCTAAAAGTGAGCGCAGCAATTTTTCTTCCAGAACAGGATCCCAGCCTGAGTTACAAATAAGTAGCGTGTAACCCAATTTGGATAGCTTCTTCTTGATGGCGACCATCAGGGAGGAAAAATAGGGGTTCGCAAGCTCGGGCACAATCAGGCCTAGGCTCTTCGTCTTGTTGCTTGCCAAACTGGCCGCAATCGTATTTTTGCGGTAGCCCATTTCTTCGGCCAGCTGAATGATATGCTCCCTTGTTGCTTCGCTGACGCCCGGGTTATGGTTTAAGGCGCGCGATACCGTCGCAAAAGAAACATCTGCCGCTTTGGCAATATCTTTTATCGTGACATCTTTCACCGCCAACTCATTCCTTTGCTTTCCAGTACTGGGGATTTTCTTCGAGCAACCACAGGTGCTCCTCGTCATCAATCCTTGTTTTCTCCCAGGGGTAATCCGGCAGATGGCGAATGCCCCAAATGTACATACAGGGATATCCGGGTGCCATGACCTGCTGGTGTGATTTGTCGTTGTTAATGATCAAAAGGCCGTGGTGTGATGTGGTGTATACCTTGCCGTCTCCGTTCCATGCCGCACCGAATCCTTCGGGGTGCTCGAAATAATAAAAATAGACCTCCGGCTGCGGATGGTGGTGAGGCGGATAGGACGACCACTTGCCTCCCGGATTCACGACTTCTCCTAAGACCATGTGACTGTCGGGGCGCGTTTCGTAATCGAACACGGTGCGCACATCACGCCGCATGGTGCCTTCCAATTCGTCCACTCCTCTTGCCCAGGTGTGAATGTCCTGAGGAGTGTAGAGCTTGGGTTCGTAGTCGCGGTCGTTTTTTGTTTTTTGAATATAGAGCTCACTCGCCCCGTGGGCTGTTATGGCCGCAGGGATGCCTCTTGGCAGGAGTAAACAGTAGGGTGCAAAGTCAAATGGGTCCGGTCGGTTGATCCGCTCTTCCTTGTCTCCAAAGGCGATCGTGACCTCTCCTGCAATGAGATGTACGGCAACCTCTTTTTCCGGTTCGTTAATGCCATAGTGATCGCCTGCTTCCAGAATTAGAAGCCCCACATCCATGAAGGTCTGTTCGCCCTCATTATGATTCATATTGAGATATTCGTTGTATCCACGTTTTGTTTCTTTATCGATATACATTCAAAATCTCCAGTTATTTGATTTTTTGCGTTGTCTTTCGGACGATGAGATCGGGAAAGAGCAATACTTGCCGCCCTGCCCTTGGTTTTTCTTCTGTCATTAAGGAAAAAAGCAGTTCCATACTCGATTTACCGATTTCTTCGCAGGGTACTCGCACGGTGCTTAGCATGATTTGGGGTAAGGAGGCGTACAAAACGTCGTCATAGCCGATTATTCCGAGTTCTTCTGGTACATTGATGCCCTGCTCAGCCGCGGCCTGCATGACGCCTAATGCGATCAGGTCATCGCCACAGATGATGCCATTGGGTCTTTCCTTTCCGGATAAAAGCGCTACCCCCCGCTCATAGCCGCTCTGAATCGCGTAGTCACCCTCACTGATCACAATGGAACGTAGCGCCAGTCCTTCTTTTTCTGCCGCCGCCTTAAAGGCGTCAAGCCTCACACGGGCGGTGGGTGACTGTGCGTTGCCTCCCAGGTAGGCGAGGCGTTCGTAACCGCATTCCACCATGTGCTGGACGGCCAGCTCAAGGCTGCGTCGATGATCGACGTTCACAAAGGTGTAGTCGGTGAGCTCTTGGGATTGCTGTCCGCCGATGACGAGCGGCACTTTTAGTTTTTTCACCCGCTCTTCTGTCAGCTGCGAACACGCGTAAAGAAAGATACCGTCCACACGCGAATCAAACAGAACATTCAACTCTTCTTCTTCTGTTTTTTCGTCCCAGTATGAGCACGAAATCAGCACGGAATAACCATGCTCATTGGCGATGGTTTCCATGGCGGACAAGATGGTTGTAAAAAAGGGGTTCGTCAGATCCGGAAACACAAGTCCGATCATTTTAGTCTGCTGCGTCACGAGGCTTCTCGCAAGTCGGTTTGGGTCATAGCCCATCTCGCGCGCAAGCTTGCGGATACGTTTACGAGTTTCCGCATTTGTTCCCGGATGATCGCCTAAGGCGCGAGAAACTGTCGATGAAGAAATACCCGCTTCACGGGCAATGTCAAGGATTGTGACCAAAGAAACCTCCTTGTTGCAAACGTTTACTCAATTATAGCACGTTCATTTCCAATTAGGAAGAAAGAAGGACTCCATTTTTGCCTGGATTGGGAACATACGTTGCTTTCCTCTCTTCGCTTATTCGTTACACTGATCAAACAATCGACTGATTTCAATATAAAGGAGATTCAAAATGGCTGATTTGAGTAACCAGGCTTCGGCCTTGAAAGATATACTGCAAAAGTTATCGGAGGGCGCTTCGGTGGACGATGTGCGTGAGGCGTTTTTAAATACCTTTGAGTCGGTGGACGCGGCTGAGATTGCGGCGGCGGAAGCGGAGCTTATTAAAGGCGGTACGCCGGTTGAAGAGATTTTGAATCTTTGCAATGTGCACGCGGCCATTGTGGAGGGTAATGTCAATGTGATTGAGGTGGATCCTGATAGGGGGCATCCTTTGGCGGTTTTTTATCAGGAGAATGAGGGTTTGGAAGATTTCTTAAACGGCCAGTTTAAGGATGCGAAAGAAGCTTTTCTCGAAAATGATGATCAAGCATCTTTCGTCCTTGCCTTGAAGAAGCTTTCTAAACTTGATAAGCACTACGCCCGTAAGGAGAACCTGATGTTCCCCTATATGGAACGAAACGGGATCTTAGCGCCCCCTAAGGTGATGTGGGGCAAGGACGATGAGATCCGTGATCTTATTAAGCAGTCTATTGTCAAGGCAGAAAATAACGAAAAAGATGAACCGCTTTTCGATCTAATGGAGTCTGAGGTACGCGGCATGATCATGAAGGAAAACC
>LSQX01002616.1_pt1 | contig 20929 bp, 16 predicted proteins | sample 654561 | NCBI WGS metagenome assembly LSQX01 (sample SAMN04489861, study PRJNA283612) | anaerobic digester metagenome | isolation source: 4 biogas reactors fed with cattle manure at either 37C or 55C with and... | place: Denmark: Kongens Lyngby | collected 2014 | reverse complement strand
CCCGGCTCATTCATCATTACAAAACTACTGCCGGCTACAATTGGGATGCCATCTGGGGAATTACCACACTTGTTTCTGTAGGGTTGATGGTGGGATTTGTACTGTTGTTCAGGGAAGATGGGAATCTACGAAAAACAGCGACATCTGCGGGAAAACAATAAAGATTCTCCCGCTGATTACGCGGATTTTAAATCTCTTACTAGGTTCTAAAATCATGCCATATCAAAGAATCAGAAAAACAGTAAAGAGGAAATACAGTTGATTATTTAGTTATAGCAGGAGACTGGATTTTCCAGATTATTTTTTGTTCCTGTGAAAAACAATCTTTAGTAATATTGCACAAATCTCGCAAATAAACTACTTTTACAAAAGTTCTGTTGAATACCAACAGAGACTAAATCGAGACCATTAGTTTTAGGTGCTTTAAAAGATATTGATTTTCAGTTGGATGCAAGATAGGTTCGAGCCCCAGCTGAGTCACCCAATAAAAAAAACCGCTGCAATTTTGCAGCGGTTTTTTTATTGGTGTAAAGTAAAACAGGCTTGTCAGACATACTCTACTTCTTTTAAAATTTTTGGACCAATATGTAAACTCAGTCCATTCTTTGTTACAATTTCAACCTGCTGATTCTCAAACATTCTCTCAATAGTGTCATAAACCGCCATATAGTTGTCAAAGTTTTCTTTATCCGGGTCAAAATCAATCAGAATATCAATATCACTGTTTTCAGTTTGCTCGCCTCTTGAATAAGAACCAAATAGACCGACAGAGCTAACTCCATATTTTAAAATTTCTGATTTACCGGACTTCAAAACATTCAGTACATATTCTTTAGTTACCATTTTTAAAACTGTTTTCACAAATATATTAATCTTTTGTCTAAGTGCATATTGTGCCTGTTGAAATTAATAAAGTATCCTAACGGATAAAATGTTTTTCAGGCTTAAAACACAAAAAAATACAAAAATCCGGCAAAACACTCAATGAGGCTTTGCCGGATTCTTAAACTTTAAAAAGTTAATGTCAATTCTTATTCACTTCATCTGCGAATAAAACTATAATAAATAAAAGCTCAATCACGATATTTACAGCAGCCGTGCAGCTCTTCATATACATCATCATCGGCTTTGTGCAGTTCGGTATCGTGCCCCACAGCAGCAATTGCCAGACTGATTTTCTGCACAGATGTTTCTTTTTCGTCATAATCGAAATGCAGCTCTTTTGCGCTTTTATCCCAAACTGCCGAAAAAACACCTTTCACCGTTTTGGCAGCATCTTCAATCCGTTGCTTGCACATATCGCACAGCCCGTCCACCTGCAAATGGGCATGGGTACCCTGTGAACTCATCTCTCCGTGGCCGTGATGACTATGATCGTGATGCCCGTGATATTCATGCCCGGATTCCGTATTCATCATGCTGCGCTTACCTTCCAACTGCGCCGTTGCGTCAATGGTAAATGCGCCATTCACAACAATTTCTTCCCCTTCTTCAATGCCGGAATTCACCACATAATCACCTCCAAGTGAAGAACCAAGCTCAACTTCGCGCAACAGATAAGCGGGTGTCTCCACATTCGGCTGTTTGACATAGACAATGGAACGCTTGCCTGTCCACAAAACCGCAGATTTGGGAATAACAATCTCTTCGGAACTGCTTTTCAGCGGAGCTGAAATCTCTGCCGAAGCGTACATTCCGGGCTTGAGCTGCATTCCTGAATTGGAAGCTACCACCCTAACTTTTGCCGTGCGCGTATTGGCATCTAACAGCGGGTCAATAAAAGAGATTTTTCCGGAAAAGGTTTTTCCGGGAATGGATTGCAGCGTAAAATCCAGTTTATCACCCACTTTTAGAAATGGTAAATCGGTTTCATACGCTTCAAACAGCGCCCACACTTCCGACAGGTTTGCCACATTCAGCAATACGCTGCCTGGATTAATATAATCCCCCTGATTCACATTCTTGCTCATCACCACTCCGTTTGTATTGGCTTTGATTTCAATCAGCGGATTGGCATTACCCGATTTTTCAATCTCTTCAATCTGCTCGTCGGTCAGCTTCCAGAAACGCAGTTTTTCTCTTGCCGCATCAGCCAATGCCGGCTGAACAGACTGCATTTTCAGCGCTTCTAACAGCTCCTGCTGTGCATTCATCAGGTCGGGCGAATAGACCACTGCAAGGGTTTGCCCCTGTTTTACGCTTTCGCCGGTGAAATTGATCAGTAGTTTTTCAATGCGCCCGCTCACATGCGAAGTTTGCGATTGCGACAGGCGCTCGTCAATCTGAATAGTTCCGTAGAGCCGGATATCCTTCACGGGATTTTGACGGCTCACCACAACAGTCTGCACATTGGCAAGTGCGATAGCCTCTTTCGACATCTGAATAGCATCCGGATGAACAAAATCATCACCGCCTGACGAACTTGCCACCGGGATTAAATCCATGGCACACAAAGGGCATTTCCCGGGCTTGTCCATGCGGATTTGCGGGTGCATAGAGCAGGTCCAGACCTGCTCCTCTGCCTCGTGAGCATGCGCATGATCATGTTCTTCCGAAGCGCTGTTACCAGTTGAGCCGCCAAATATGAGCCAGCCTAACAAAAGACCGGTAATCAATACAATTCCATATTTCAAATAGCTGTTTTTCAAAAACCTGCTATCCTTGATTTTCATTATTTTATTATTCATGACGTTGTTTTTTATTGTTCGTTTATGTTGAAAGATAAAATCCGCTGTGCAGAAGCCACAAGCTTATTGTAACCGGCTACCGCATCTGACTTTTCAAGCCGGTAATCAAGCAATTGTCTTTGCACCTGAATCAGATCGGTCAGACTGCTTTTTCCGGTTGAAAACTCCCGCAGAAGCAGGTTATATGCAGTCAGTGCAAGCTCAGTCTGCTTTTCCGTCAAATCAATTTTTCGCAAAGCATCCTCCATTCCGTGGTTGATTTCTGCCAATTCTGCCTGCAATGCATTCTGCGTATCTGCAAATTTCTCCCCAGCTGCCTGCTGCAAAAGTTCACTCTCCTTCTGCTGCGCCTTGTATTTATTCCGGTAAATCGGAATAGACACGGAGACCATGGGCATCAGCATATCCATCCCATTCATCTGAGTTACGGGAATTATATCGCCTGCACGTTTTTTAATCAGTGAATATTGCAGTCCGACACCCAACATCGGCATGCTCATTTTCCTGTCTGTTTCGGCTTTTGCCTGATAGCTCAAAGACTCCTCCTGAATCATTCCTAATTCCGGATTTTCCTGTAAAATCTCTGCATTTGCCGAAGAAATATCAGAATTAAACAGAATTTTCTCAAAGGAATAGGGAAGCGAAACCTCACTTTTTGAAGGTCGGTTGAGCAGTGCATTGAATTTTGCTTTTTCCGCATTGATTTCCGATTGTACGCTTTTCAAACTATTTTCAAGCTCTGCTGCTTCTAACCGGATACGCAAAACTTCAGACATTTCTCCCGATGCCGAGCCTGCCGAAGCATATCTCCGAAGCGACAGTTCCTCAAGTTGCTGCAGATATTCCCGGTGCTCCAGAATATTTTTCTCCTTCTGATTCAAACTGTTAAGCACAAACCACTGGTTATAAATACTCAAAAAAAGATTATCCCGCGACATGCGGAAATTCTCAAAAGCGACGTTTGCCATATATCCGGCTTCGGTTTGCGCCGCTTTTCGCGTTTCAAACCAGGGAAACATCTGCATCAGCGTAAAATCTGCCACCTGCTTTCCGTCAATAATATCCATGGGTTTCAGAAAAAATCCCATTTCCATTTGCGGGTCGGGAATAGCGCCTGCCTGCGGAATCCTTTGCAAAGCAGCCTGATAAGCCAGATAGTCGGCTTTCAATCCCGGGTTATTTTTTGCTGCAAGCCGCAAATAGTGCGCAAGCGAATCGGATTGCGCAAAAAGTCTGTTTCCCGAAGAAAAAGCCAGCAGCATAAAAACAAAATATTTAATATATTTTTTCATTTTTCTCATTTTTATTCATTAACCTTTCCGTGTCTGCGAATAGCATTCACCCGCCAGATATATTGCATTACCGGCACAACAAACATGGTCATCGACTGGATAAACATGCCTCCGAATGTTGGGATTGCCATAGGAATCATAATATCTGCCCCTTTTCCGGTTGACGTGAGAACCGGCAGCAGCGCTATCAGCGTTGTGGCTGTTGTCATCACCGCCGGGCGCACCCGTTTCAGTCCGGCATACACCACCGCTTCCCTGATTTCTTCAACGGTTTTGGGGTCGCGGTCAATGAAGGTACTATGGATGTAGGTTCCCATCAGCACGCCGTCGTCGGTTGCGATACCAAAAAGTGCAATAAATCCGACCCAGACCGCAATACTGAGATTAACCGGGTGCATCTGAAAAATATCGCGCAGGTTTGCACCTGCAACCGAAAAGTTCAAAAACCACGATTCACCGTAAAGCCACAGAAAAATAAATCCACCGGCAAAAGCCACAAACACTCCTGAAAAGTGAATCAGCGAAGCAGTTACGGTTTTAAACTGGAAATAAAGAATCAGCAAAATCAGAAGCAAGCTGACCGGAATAACTATCAGCAGCCGTTTGGCTGCATGTGCCTGCTGTTCATAGTTTCCTGCAAAAGTGTAGGAAACGCCGGCAGGAAGTACAATTTCACCGGAGCTGATTTTCTCTTTCAGAATTTTATCCGCCTCTTTCACCACATCCACTTCCGCTTTTCCTTCATTCTTATCGAAAATCACATAACCTACCAGAAATGTGTTTTCACTTTGAATCATTTGTGCTCCTTTGGTGAATCCGATATCTACCACTTCCGTCAATGGAATCTGCACACCGGATGCAGTGGAAATCAACAATCTGGAGAGTTCATCAGGATTCTCCCTCAATTCGCGCGGATAGCGCAGCCGCACCGCATAGCGTTCACGCCCTTCAACAGTGGTAGTTAGTGGCATTCCGCCCACTGCCGAACTGATAATTTCCTGCAAATCGGCAACGGTTATTCCATAGCGCGCCATGTTTTGGCGATTGAGCTTTATTTCGATATAAGGCGCTCCCACTGCCCTGTCGTAAAATACGGTGGATGGCAGGACGGAAGGAACATCTTTCAATGCAGCTTCAATGATTTTGCCGCCTTCCTCAATCGATTCCAGGTCAGGTCCGGAAACTTTTACACCCATCGGCGCGCGCATTCCGGTGGAAAGCATGACCAAGCGCGCTTCAATAGGCTGAAGTTTAGGCGCAGAAGTCATTCCCGGCAAATGAGAAACATTCACAATCTCCTGCCAGATGTCGTTGCTGTTTTTTATTTCAGGACGCCACTGGCGGAAATAATTTCCGCGTTTGTAGGGAATCAGACTGTCAGCCGGAATCATCCGAAACTGCTCTTTGGGATTATAAAACGAACCATCGGTTAAAATGAATTCGCCTTTCCGGTTCACTTTAAACCGTGCGCGCTGCCCATCCTCGTCCAGAATATATTCGGGACGGTAATTGATTACATTTTCAAACATTTGCGTTGGTGCAGGATCAAGCGCAGAATTGACACGCCCCCACTTGCCAACAGTCGTTTCCACTTCGGGAATATTCGTAATCCGCTTATCAAGCATTTCAATAATCCGCAGGTTCTCTTCAATTCCGGTATGCGGCATGGTTGTAGGCATCAACAGAAAAGAACCTTCATCCAAACTGGGCATGAACTCCTGTCCTATTCCCGGAAACTTCTGGTCGGCTGCCTGCCAGAAAGCGGTCTGCCGGAATGATTTCCATCCCACAGTTTCAAAGCTGCCGGCAACAAAACCAAAGGTTTTGCCGAATCCCAACCAGATAACCAGTCCAAACAAAATGGTGAGGACCGGAACTGACATAAATGTCCATTTATTATTCAGACACCAGCGCAAAATCTGCTCATAATAGATCACCATCAGCCACAGCACGGCAAGAATAAAAGCGATGACTAACAAAACAAACAGAAAGTTGACCGACAAACCTGCCTGTGTGCCGACAGGCAGCCAGCGTGTAGTCAGGAAAAAAATAATCATCAGCGCTGCGATGCCGATATTGATATAATTAGCTGTTTTCCGGTTTTTCCAGCGATTTTCAAGAAGATTGTTGATACCCAAAAGAGTCAGACCGAAATAAATGCCCGTTCCGGTGATGATAAACAGTGCAATTCCGGCAACTATTATTAAATACCAGATTGCTCGGCGAACCATTTTGGATGTAATTTTCCAGGAAAAAAAATAGTATGCCAGAGTTGGCAAAACAGTGATTCCCAAAAGGAAAGCTGAAATCAGGGCGAAGGTCTTGGTATAGGCTAAGGGTTTAAACAGTTTTCCCTCCTGCGCTTCCATCATAAAGACCGGCAAAAAACTGATTACTGTGGTGAGCATTGCCGTCAGCACAGCGCCCGAAACCTCGCTCATACTTCTGAAAATCAGCGAAACAAGTGGCTTTCCTTTCTGGCTCTCCTTATTTTCAGGCATCTCCATGTGCCGGATGATATTTTCCACATAAACCACTCCGATATCTATCATCAGTCCGATAGCGATGGCTATTCCCGAAAGCGCTACAATATTGGCGTCAATTCGCAGGTAGCGCATGATGATGAACGTCAGCAAAACCCCCACAGGCAGGATACTCGATATAACCACTGATGCCCGCAGGTTCAGCACAATAATAATAACCACAATAATGGAAATCAGTATTTCCAATGTGAGCGCTGACTCCAATGTGCCGATGGTCTCTTTTATCAGTCCGGTGCGGTCATAGAAGGGTATCACCTTAACTTTTGAAACCGTTCCGTCCGAAAGGTTTTTTTGTGGAAGTCCGGCTTCAATTTCAGCGATTTTCGATTTTACATTGTCAATAACCTGCAACGGATTGGAGCCGTAGCGGGCAACCACAACACCGCCGACAGCTTCGGCGCCCTCCTTGTCCAATCCGCCACGCCGGGTTGCCGGTCCAACATTTACAAAAGCAACATCCCTGATTTTAACCGGAACATCATTGCGAAGCGTAACTACAGCCTCCTCCAGATCAGAAATATTTTTGATATACCCCAGCCCACGTACAAGGTATTCCGCCTTGTTAATTTCCACTGTTTCGGCGCCAATATCCAGATTGCTTTTCTGAACGGCAGTCATAATATCCATGATGGAAACATTGAAAGCGCGCATGGCATCGGGGTTAACTTCAACCTGGTACTCCTTGACAAAACCGCCAACGGAAGCCACTTCGGAAACGCCCTCTGCCGACGAAAGCGCATAGCGCACCTGGTAATCCTGAATGGTTCGCAGCTCCTCCGGGTTCCAGCCGCCGTTGGGTTCGCCGGTTTCCGGATTTCGCCCTTCAAGGGTGTACCAAAATATTTGTCCCAAAGCAGTGGCATCGGGACCTAAGGCAGGCTGAACGCCATCGGGCAAAGTGCCTGCCGGCAGAGAGTTCAGCTTCTCTAAAATTCGTGAACGGCTCCAGTAAAATTCAACATCATCTTCAAAAATGACGTAAATAAACGACATGCCAAACATCGAAGAACTCCGGATAGTTCTCACCCCGGGAATTCCCAGAAGTGAAGTGGTGAGCGGATAGGTAATCTGCTCCTGAATATCTTTTGGCGAACGCCCCATCCACTCTGTTGCAACAATTTGCTGGTTTTCGCCAATATCGGGAATGGCATCCACCGGCACCGGATCGCGTGGCAAAATTCCGCCCCACTGAAACGGCGCAGTCGATATTCCCCAAACAATGATTGTCAATAACAGCAATATCGTTATCAACCTGTTTCTCAGGAAATAATGAATTATTTTATTAATCATAATCTACTTTTTTGACTTTATAACATTAAAAAATTGACATTAACAAGCGGTTGACAAACCGTTTGTAAGTATCTTCAGGTTTTTTCAAAACCTGTTTTTTAAAGCGATAAAATCATAAGCGATAGACGCAGATATATGTGAGCAGACTCACATCCTGCATAAATAGTCCGCCGGGGGGAAAGTTGTTTTCGGGTACAGATGCATCAGGCTCCGGTTCATTCAAAGCAAACAGACTATTCAGAGTAAACCAATGGTTTTCAAATGAATGCCATACCTGATTGAAAGTTGTTTTCTGAACCTGAACCGGATAATCATCAGTTGAGAGTTCTACGATTTGAAATTCACAGCAGGAATCTTCAGCCTGTTCCACCACGGGAAAGCAAACATCTGCTTCGGGCAGAGCCAGAGGCTCTTCGGATTCACAGCAAATCAGGTTTTCTTCAACAACAGGCTCTTCAATCACCTGACAACAAGAGTGATTTTCTTCGGAAAGAAAGAAGTTAAAAGAGTGCAGCCTGCCGCCGCAAAAGTGCATAGCCACCACAGGATGAGCCGCAATGAGCATCATCGTGTGCAAAAGGAATATGGCTATAATTTTTCTTTTCATGTTCACTTCTTCCGATTTCCAAACAACAATCACCAATAAAAGTTGACAAAAATAGCTTAATTTTCTTATAAAGGCAAACGGCTAAATTTCCAATACCAATTTTCAGAAAGCAGCCCTACATTTCTTCAACCAATTTTTGTAGTTTAGTGGTTTAATAATAAAAAGTTCAAGATGACCGGCTTTCAATTCTTTTCAAAGCAAGCAGTGAGATATCTTTTCACTTTTCTGCTGCTTCTAACGTTTCAGCTTCCTTCCAAAGCTCAGGCACGGGCAACTGATGCACAGGAAAATGAATATATCCTTGAAGAAAATGTTTTATACCGAAGCCGGGAAGAAGCTACCGAAGATGCTCATTATTATATTTATTTGAGTTTCAAATAAATATTAATGTACTTTTGTAAAATGAGTATAAAAATTCAATTATACGACAATTGCAACACGTTCTTATTGAAACATATAATTCAAAAATAAAAAAATGAAATTCTTCTACATTCTTCTTGCCGTTGCAGCAGTTTTACTTGCTGCCTGCAGAACAAAAAAGGCAGATACCCCACTGACAGATCAGTCCGGTTTTAAAATTCCGGCAGTGGCAGAAAGCATACCCGACACTTTTGTCAATTTCGGGAAGCAACGGATTGATAACTATTTCTGGCTAAAGGATAAGGAAAATCCGAAAGTTATTGAATTTCTCAATGCCGAAAATGAATATACCGGCCAGGTGATGCTTTCCACAAAGGATTTGCAGGAAACAATTTTCAACGAAATTGTGGGCAGGATAAAGGAGGATGACGAAAGTTACCCAACGCTGAGAAATGGCTATTACTACTATAGCCGCACTGAAAAGGGGAAGCAATACCAGACTCATTGCCGGCGAAAGGATTCAATGGATGCGCCGGAGGAAATTATTTTTGACATCAATCAGATGGCAGAGGAAAAATCGGCATTTATTTTCCGGGGATATTCCATCAGTCCCGATAACCGCAAAGCAGCCTATTTTTTCAATGAAACAGGCTCTTATGCTGAATTTATTCTGAGAATAAAAGATTTGGGCACAGGTGAAGATATCGGATTTGAGATAAACGGTGCGGCATCGGTTGCCTGGGCAAACGATAGTGAAACCGTGTTTTACAGCACGATAAACAACACTTTGCGCTCAAACAAAATCTGGCGGCATAAGCTGAACGAAACTGCGGGAACAGAGGTTTATGAGGAAACTGATCAGAAATTCAGCGCTTATGTTTCCGGAAGCAAAACCAGACAGTTCATTTTTATCAGCTCAGCCAGTTCAACCACCAGCGAAGAACGTTTTGTTTCCGCCGACAATCCTGCCGGCGCTTTTCAGCTCTTTTTACCCCGCATTCAGGATGTGGAGTATGATGTCTATCCCCACAAAAAGAGATTTTTTGTGCACTATAAAGACAATGAAAATCTGAACGGGTTGATTTATGAAGTTCCGCTGGAGGGTTACAAGGAGAAATCAAACTGGAAAGAGCTGGTGCCGCACAGTCAGGATGCGCGGATTGAATCGGTTGATGTGCTTCAGGACTACCTTTCGGTGCAATTTCGCAGAAACGGACTGTCGGAAATTGAAATTCTGCCGCTGGCAGATGATGCTGAACCGCATCTGATTTCATTTCCCGAGCCGGTTTATTCTGTATCATTGGGTGGAAATCCGGAATATAAATCAACTACAATCCGCTACAGTTACAGCTCGCTCAACCGTCCTTCCACGCTTTTCGAATACGATATTCCCAGAAACAAAAGTGAAATTCTGAAAGTACAGGAAATTCCTTCGGGATTTAATCCCGCCAACTATAACGTGGAGCGGTTGTGGGCAACTGCCGCAGATGGTGTTAAGGTGCCCATAGCGGTTGTTTACAAAAAGGGACTGAAAAAAGATGGCAGCAATCCTGCGTTGCTCTATGCCTACGGAAGCTACGGCATCAACATGGACGCCAATTTCAGGGCAAGCATGTACAGTTTGATTGACCGGGGCTTTGTTTTCGCGATAGCGCAAATTCGCGGCGGCAGTGAACTTGGCGAGCAGTGGTATGAAGATGGCAAAATGCTAAAAAAGAAGAACACTTTTAGCGATTTCATCTCGTGCAGTGAACTTCTGATTCAGGAAAAATACACTTCGGCACAAAAACTTGCCGCAATGGGCGGCAGCGCCGGCGGGTTGCTGATGGGCGCCGTGGCAAACATGCGCCCCGACCTGTATCAGACAATAGTGGCGCAGGTTCCGTTTGTGGACGTCATCAACACCATGTTGGACGAAAGTCTGCCGCTCACCACCGGCGAATATGAGGAGTGGGGAAATCCCAACGAAGAGGAGTACTACAACTATATTCTGTCCTATTCGCCCTACGATAACATAAAAGCTCAGGATTATCCCAATATATTGGTAACCGGAGGCATTAACGACTCGCAGGTTCTGTTTCACGAACCCGCAAAATATGTGGCAAAACTCCGCAAAATGAAAACCGACAGCAACCTTTTGTTGTTACACATGAACATGGAATCGGGGCATGGCGGCGCCACCGGACGTTATGATGCCTTAAAAGAGATTGCTTTCGAGTATGCCTTTATTTTAAACCGGGTGGGAATTGACAAGTAATTCAAAAAAAGATGATCCGAATAAAAAGAGTTTATGAAGCATTGGAAGAAAACGACGGCTACCGCATTTTAATCGACCGCCTGTGGCCCCGGGGCATAAGTAAGGAAAATGCACACATTGATCTGTGGATAAAAGAGATAGCTCCAACAACGGAGCTTAGAAAATGGTTTAATCACGATCCGGAAAAATGGGAAGAGTTCCAAAAACTGTATAAAAAAGAGCTTTCCGAAAAAGAGGAGATGGTAAACCAAATCAGAAAGTTAGAGCAGAAACACAAAACGGTTACGCTGCTCTATTCGGCAAAAGACACCGAACATGCCAACGCAAAGGTGTTGTTAGAGGTGGTTGGCAGAACGTGAAGCTGCATTTTCAAAAGCTCTTTATTCAATGACCTTATCAAAATTCTCAACCTTAACAGGATATTTTTGTATTTTTGTCCGTTGAATTTTTTGAGCGAATTATTTGGATGAATATGCACACCGTTACGGAGGTCAGACATCTCACAGAATCTACATTTGTTCTGCAGTTAGAGCGCAACGGACTGCCGTTTCAAACCGGGCAGTTTGTGATGCTGCGGCGTCCCGGCTCCATTGAACAGCGGGAATATTCCGTTTACAGCGGCGAACAGGATAGCTATCTGGAAGTGTTAGTGCGCGAAATCACAGGCGGCAGGGTCTCTCCCGGACTGAAAAAAATGAAGCCCGGCAATCGGTTAGAAGTGGAGGGTCCTTTTGGCTTTTTCCGTTTCAAACCGGATTCGTTTCCCCTGAAAAAATTTCTGTTCATTGCCACCGGAACGGGAATCAGCCCGTTTCACAGCTTTGTCAGAACCTACCCCGAGTTGAACTATAAACTCATCCACGGAGTGCGCTACGGTAAGGAAGCTTATGAGCACGGACATTTTGATGAAGCACGAATCACTCTGTGCACTTCCCAAGACAAGTCAGGCAACTTTCACGGACGGGTTACCGATTATTTGAAAACACAGAAAATTGAAAACGACACCCACTATTTTCTATGTGGAAACAGCGAAATGATTTATGAAACTTTTGACATGCTGACTGCATGCAACATTCCGTCAGATAATATTTACACAGAAGTATATTTTTAAAAAACAGTGAATTATCCTTGATTTTGGAAGTGAGAGATGAACGATAAGAAGATTTGAAAACTTCATGTATTACCTTTGAAAAAATAAAGCGTTGCGCTTTATGGCGCGATTAAACAATTTGAAAAATATGAAATACCACATAATTACTTTAGGTTGCCAGATGAATATTTCGGACAGTGAGCGCACAATTTCAGTGCTCAACAAAGCCGGATACACCTGGACAGACAATGAAGAAGAAGCCGGTTTGATTGGAATTTTAGCCTGCTCTGTCAGGCAAAAAGCGATAGACAAAGTCTATTCGCGCATTCATAAATGGAACAAATGGAAAAACCATAAGAATCTGATTACTTTTATTTCAGGCTGCATCCTTCCTGATGATCACGAAAGATTTTTGAAATTGTTCGACATCACTTTTCAGATGAAGGATCTTCCCAAACTGCCGGAGATGATCAGCAACTATGGGGTTACCACTCCCCTGCCCCTGAGTCCGAGAATGGATCCATATAACGAAAATATTGAAGAATTCTGGGATGTGGCACCTGCATATCAATCGGATTTTGAAGCTTTTATACCTATTCAGAACGGCTGCGACAAATTTTGCAGTTTTTGCGCAGTGCCATTCACCCGCGGGCGCGAAGTGAGCCGTCCGTCAAGGGATGTGCTGGCTGAAGTGGCTTTGTTAGTGGGTCGGGGCTACAAATCCATTACCCTGTTGGGGCAAAATGTAAATTCTTATGGTCTGGACAAAAAAGGGGAGGAAATTCTGTTTCCTGAATTGCTTCGACAGGTTGGAGAGTTAGGAAACAAGCTGAACAAAGAGTTTTGGGTCTATTTCACATCGCCGCATCCGCGCGACATGACCGATGATGTGATCGAAATTATTTCACGCTACCCGGTGCTCGCAAAACAGATTCATCTGCCTATGCAAAGCGGCGATGATAAAGTACTCATTCGGATGAACCGCAAGCACAACATGGATAAATACCGGAGAATTGTGGATACCATCCGCAAAACTTTGCCCCAGGCAACACTTTTCACCGATATTATTGTCGGATTTACGGGCGAAACGGAGGAGCAGTTTGAAAATACCCGAAAAGCGATGGAGGAGATGAAATTCAACATGGCTTACACTGCCATCTACTCTCCCCGTCCGGGTGCGGCAAGCCACCGCTGGGAAGATGATGTGCCGCTGGATGAGAAAAAACGGCGGCTGCATGTCCTTACCCGAGAGCTGCAAAAAAACAATATTGTTTTCAATCGGAGTATGGTTGGAAAAACCATGCGCGTACTGGTACGCGGAGAGGATCGCAAAGAGGGGTTTCTTTCTGCTCACACCGAAGGAAAACTGATTGTGCGGTTTCCGGCTGATGAGCAAAATTTAATCGGCCAGTTTGCCGATGTCAAAATAACCGGTGCATCCGATTTCTCTCTCGAAGGTGAATTAGTCAGACAGGCAGAGCTTGTTTAATCCCATTTCATTTTTTTTGATGGAATAATCTCAATGCTTTTTATAAATTGCAAACGAAATATAAAAGAAGAAGATAAGAGATATAAGACTATTAGTATCAAGACAAAGAAAAACAGAACACGAAAACGCAAGGACACGAAGAAAGAAGATAAAAGATGAAAGACAAGAAATAGTTAGTGTCAGATATTAAGATGAAAAAGAACCAGCTTAATGTTCGTCACATTTTCAATAGATTGGTTTCATCAATGCTCGTCCCCCTTGGCGAAGGGGGATTAAGGGGGATTGATTCTTGAAAAATATGAGACACAAAAATTATACGAAAAAGTAATAAAATAAATAACTGGAAATCAACATGATTACAATGAAAAAGATTGGATTGGGAATACTCACATGCCTGATGGTTTTTGGCGTAATTGCTCAAACAGGCAATGAAATCACACCCGAAGATATTTTCGTAAAGCACACCTTCAGGCAGGAAACCGTTACCGGACTGCGCTCAATGAATGATGGCGAGCATTATACAACCATTGAAAATTTCACCCAAATTGTAAAAAACAGCTACAAAACCGGTCAGGCTGTGGAAGTTCTGTTCGACATCACAAAAATTGACAGAGCTCCCATCTCATCGTTTTTGGATTATGAATTCAGTGAGGACGAAACAAAAATCCTGCTGTTCACTGACCGGAAGCAGATTTACCGCCGTTCATTCACCGCGCAGTATTATGTCTGGAATTCGGTTACCGAAGATTTTGGACCGCTTTCAGAAAAAGGAGCACAGCAGCAGGCTGCCTTCTCACCCGATGGCGACCGTGTGGCTTTTGTCCGGGACAACAACATTTTTATAAAAAATCTAAAATTCGGTACGGAAACCCAAATCACCTGGGACGGTAAACAAAATGAGATAATCAACGGAATTCCCGACTGGGTTTATGAAGAAGAATTTGGTTTCAACCGGGCGTTCTGGTGGTCGCCGGACAGCAAATTCCTCGCTTTTCTGAAATTTGACGAAAGGGAAGTGCCGGAGTACAGTATGACTTTGTTTGCCGGTGAAAAACCAATCATCGAAGAAAACAGGCTTTATCCGGGGCATAAAACCTTTAAATATCCCAAGGCAGGTGAAAAAAATTCTGTGATTTCGGTGAAAAGCTACGAGATTTATTCAAAACTGACCATTGATGTCCAAACAGGAGATAACCCTGATATTTATATCCCACGGCTAAACTGGACTCCCGACTCCAAAGACCTGGTCGTCATGCGTTTGAACCGAAAGCAGAATCAGTTGGATGTTCTGTATGCCAATCCGTTTACAGGAGAAAGCCATCCCATCTTAACAGAAAAAAACAGCCGTTTCGTAGATGAAGACTTTCTGGATGCGTTCACTTATTTAGATGACGGACGGTTTGTGGTATTGAGCGAGCGCAGCGGATGGTCTCAGCTCTACCTGTATGACAGATTAGGATTTGAACAGGGACAAATCACCAAAGGTGATTTTGATGTTACGGAATTTTATGGTTACGACAAAGCACAAAAAGTTTTTTACTATCAGGCAGCAGCCGAGTCTCCTCTGAGGCGCGAAGTCTATTTCATCAGTGAAGACGGGAAAAGACAAGGGAAGATTTCCACAAAAGAAGGCACAAATCACGCCGCTTTCAGTAAAAATTTCAATTACTATATCAACTATTTCAGCAACAGCGAAACCCCTTTGCAGGTGGTTTTGTACGATAAAAAGAATACCCCGGTGCGCACCTTGCAGGATAACACCATGCTGAAAGGAAAACTGCAAAGCTTCAGATTGCCGCAAAAGGAGTTTTTCAGGTTCACCACTTCCGATGATGTTGAACTGAACGGCTATATGATAAAACCTGTTGGTTTTGATTCGTCAAAAAAATATCCGGTATTGATTACCCAGTACAGCGGACCCAATTCCCAAAGTGTTTCCGATTCCTGGAAAGGAGTTTCCTGGAATGATTACCTGGCTCAGGAAGGATTTCTGGTCATTTCGGTCGATCCGCGCGGAACAGCGGCACGGGGAGAAAACTTCCGGAAAATGACCTATATGCAGTTAGGCAAGTATGAATCGGACGATATGGTAGAAACTGCAAAATATTTAGGCACACTGCCCTATGTTGACGCCGGGAACATTGCCATTTTCGGATGGAGTTACGGTGGTTTTATGACTCTACTCTCCATGGAAAAAGGCGGAGATTTGTTCAAGGCAGGCATTTCTGTTGCCCCGGTTACCAACTGGCGGTTTTACGATACTATTTATACTGAGCGTTTTATGAGCACACCGCGTGATAATCCGGAAGGGTATGACGAAAACTCACCGCTCACCCATGCCGGGAAAATCAAAGGAAGGCTGCTGATTATTCATGGTCTTGCAGATGACAACGTACATGCGCAAAACACTTTCGAGTTCACGGAAAAACTGGTGCAAGCGGGTATTCAGTTCGATATGGCAATTTACACAAACCGCGACCACGGTATCCGCGGCGGAAATACAACCATGCATCTTTACACCAGAATGACAAATTTCCTGAAGGAACACCTGCAATAAAAGGAAGACTTAAAAACGGATGCGCAGTCATTTTTTCTGACAAAGGACGTTCAGCGTACCGCCTTTGCCGATGCTTCCGCCACTATTTACGTCGCCCCGGTTATTGGTAACAACGGAATTGGTATTTACAATTATCCCCCCACTACCGGTAATTCCGCCACTCCCTGTTGATTCGCAGGAATTTGCTTCGGCATCCAGCTTAACAAGAAAAAAATCGGCATAGCCTTCACCGAAAGACTTTGTTGAACCGCCAATCGCATAACCGCCGTCCCGGGTCTTACAGACAGAATTGCCGGAATCGCTGGCAACGCCGCCGATTGTCTTTGTCCATTCCAAATTGCCTGAAGGAGTTAATCTGATTATATAAAAATCGTAACTTCCTTCACCAAACGAGAATGTCTGTCCGCCAATCACATAGCCGCCATCAGGTGTAAGTTCTATTGAATTGGCTGAGTCCCAATCCTTTCCACCAATAGTTTTAGTGAATAACAATTCTCCGGAAGCATCTAATCTGATTACATAAGCATCTGCGTATCCGGCACCGAAAGATTTCGTATTTCCTGCGATGATATAGCCGCCATCAGGTGTCTGGCGGATTGATTTCCCTGAATCGGAATCGGTGCCGCCAACTGCTTTTTCCCATTGCAAATTCCCTGAAGCATCCAGTTTGATCACATAAACATCTGATTTCCCGGCACCAAAAGAAGAAGTGGCACCGGCAATAACATAACCCCCGTCGTGGGTTTGCCGGATTGAGCTGCACCAGTCATCGGCTGCCCCACCAATGGTTCTGCTCCACTGTAAATTGCCGAAAGCGTCTAATTTAATGATATACGCATCGCAATTCCCGGAGCCAAAAGAAGAGGTCACTCCCCCGATAATGTAGCCGTCATCGTCTGTCTGCCGTATGGAGTTGCCAATATCCTGCCCTGCCCCGCCGATGGTTTTTGTCCACTCCAAATCGCCGGAAGCGTCTAATTTGACGACATAAACATCTGCATTTCCGGCGCCAAAAGATGTAGTATATCCACCAATCACATAACCGCCATCGCGGGTCTGGTATATAGAATTTCCCGATTCATAATTTTTGCCGCCAATGGTTCTTGTCCATTGCAGATTCCCGGAAGCGCTCAGTTTCACCACATAAACATCACTGTATCCGGCGCCAAAAGAGTCCGTATGACCTGTCATCACATAGCCGCCATCATGGGTTTGCTGCATGGAAGTACCCGATTCAAAACCTTCGCCACCAATAACCCATGCCCCCTGTTGTACAATTTTTTGTGAAGACAGCGGAGAATAAGGCAGCATAAGTAGCAAAGTACAGAGACTCAATAATCCTGATTTGCTCCTTATTCTCTGCACAAACCCATTCTTCGAACCAGGAAATTTGTAGAAATAAAATTTCATGATTTGCACTTTGTGTTTCTATCATCAATGTCCGTTACAAATTAATGAAGAAAAAGCACAAAATGCAAGAGCCGGAAACTGACTCGTTTCCGGTAAATAAAAAAGCTGAACAGAAACTAATTCAATGTTTTAGCCAAATCATTCAGCATTTTCTTCCCGTTTTGCAGCATCTCTTCAATATTCCCGGGATTTTTCACAACATCAAAACCGGAAACCATTTTATTGAGTTCTTCCAGTTTTGCGTCGTTATTTTGCAGTTTTTCACGCAGAATACGAATTTTTTCTGTATCCTGAATTCCTTCGCGAAGTCTTTCAAAACGGATTGAACTTCGTCCATCCGGATAAACAATATAGGTATCGCCGGCGGGCCATGTGCGGAAGCGCGAATCCAACAGCGGTTCTTTTACCCAGCTGTTGTATGCCCAGCGCAGAAAGCCGTCAAAATCGGCACCCATGGTGTACCACCCGATGAATGCACCCTCCGCCGGAGCCGAGAATGTGAACACGTTGGGAAAAACATCGGCACAGCAAACATACCAGGTGGTGATGTATTTATGTGCCCTGCGGTATTCCTTATCTTCAGGATCAACCGTTGCACCGTGCGCTACACACAAATCGGTGAGCTGGTCGGGATACTCCTTGTAGCTTTTGTGATTGTCAGCCAGCGCAACGCCCATACCGGGAGCTGTATCTTCAAGCAACTTCAGCATAGCTTTCATTTCAACGGGATTGCGCTCATCCATGGCAATCCGGGTAATTTCGCGCCACCCTTTTTCATCGAGATGTTTCACAAAATCTTTCAGAAAAGGAACCCACAAACCGGCATATTCCTTTGAACCGGGCGTTGCGGAAACCTTAATTTCCTCACCCGTTTTTTCATCAAAATAAAAGAAAATATTTCCCCAGGGAACCATCGAATAGCAGTTTATCTGATTTTTAATTCCCAAATCCATCATAAACCGAACCCAGTTGTCAAAAACCGTATAATCATAGCTCCATGTTCCGTCAGCATTCTTTTTCCATTCGATCATGGTGCCAAAAGCATCTTCGGTTTGTCCGTTCCAGGGACGCTTATTCAGGGTTGTGGTGATTACTTTTTGTCCGGCGTCAGCTAACATTTTCATAACAGGTTTCAGCGCCTGCCAGTGTTCTTCAGTCCATGGTTCAACACCGGCAACCCGTGCCACGGCATAGGGATTTTGCCACAAATCTAAATGAAATTTCCAATCGGCAGGTAGTGGAATAGTTTGCGGAAGCACTTCAAGCGTAAATTTAAAGCGCTGCTGCTTTTTCTTTCCGACAAACAGCTGTACGTCAGAAACATAAACTCCGGGCGCTGCATCGGAAGGAACATCAACAGTCAGCCAGACCGGGCGGGCAGTGTTGGGCGAAATGTTAAAGCAGGAAACATCATCTAACACATCGGCGCTCAGCGAAGATACAAAATCTTCGGGCTTCCGATGTCCGCAGCCTCCGGCAAATTCATCGGTAATGACGTAGCGTACGAAACGCGCCTGTGCTGCGTTCGAAGAGATGACATCACCTTCGGGAGATTTAAAATCCGAAATTTCACAACGAACCTGCTCAATGCTGTCTCGGCTCCACAACACTAACTGCGCCGAAATACGCTCGCCACGCCAGGCTTCGCCCTGCAATTCAAGATTTTTGTTCACTGCCGGAACTTCGTGTTTCACATAGCGCTCGTCAATACTTCCTGCTGATGCCTGCAAACCCTTTGGCACTGCACTCCAATCGGTAGTTACGGTTACCGGCAAAAAAGCCTCATCATAGGTCTGACACGTTACGGGAGTCTGAGAAGTCTGAGAGCAGCTAATAGCTAACAAAAAGAAAAGCGAAATAAAAAAATATGGTTTCATGAAAAATGGTTTTTTATTAAATATCAATGCGTTATGAAAATTATTCTAATTCAATGTCAAATTCATCAAAAGCTTCTTTTCTCCAGGCTAATTCTTTGGTTTTGGGAGAAATATCAAAAAGTGGCGAAAAAGTTTTCACTTTAACTGTTTTTCCGTCCGGCATAAACTCCAGAATACGCAGCCAGCCGTCGCCACCGTTGCCGTGCCAGCCACCGCCCAATGCCTGCGCATTAAACATCATCTGGTGCACGTTCTTGCCGGCACTATTTTTATCAGTACGGAAACCGACATTTTCATCAAATTTTTCATTGGCACGGGCAGCATGACCGCAAATCACCAACGGAATGTTGGATGACGTGTAAATCAATTTATTCCAGATGTCCTCCCCATAATTTGGGTTTTCGATTTTGTATCCCTCTTTTTTAATTCGCTCACTGCCAACGGCAAGATAGGAATGGGTCATAAAAATCACGGTGTGATTTTTATATTTTTCGGAAGCTGCCAGCTCTTTTGCCCAGTTTAATACTTCGTCACGCGGATGAAATTCGGTAGTGATAATCAAAATATCTTTCCAGCCGGGAAGAGTGAAACTGTAGGCTGAATTTTCCAGCGTGGCATCTCCTGCTTCATTGGGAAACACGGAAACTATATGTTTCTTATTCATTCTGTTTCTTTCCACCGTAAAATACTCGCTGAATTTAGTATTCCGGTTTTCGGCGCTTCTGTAGCCGTAATCGTGATTTCCAAGACTGGTGATATAGGGCAGCCGGTGATCCAGCCGGGCAAAAGCGCCTGAAATATAATTCCATTGCTCCCCGCTGGTCTGGTTTCCGTTAGCTCCCCCGTCGTTGAGTGACGGCACGGGGGAATTGTTGTATTCCACTAAGTCGCCCGTACAAAGGACAGCTTCTATATTCAGGTGCTCCGTCTCCTTGTTAATCCACTCCATCATCAGGTCAAACAACGGCTGGTTGTAACTGAATTTTGTATAAGACTGCGGGTCAGACAACAGAATCATACTGAATGAATTGGGATCGGATAAAGTCGGGCGCTGGGCAAAAACAGCGGAACCGGAAAGTAAAAAAATAACGATCAGACTAAATAATTTTCTTCGACCAAAAGTTTCTGTTTTCATGCGACAAAATATTTAAATTGAAAAACAATAAATTGCAAACCTCCAATATCACAATCATTGCCGGTTTTGACAACAAAATGTTTCATTTTGTTGCTTTTAGCAATAATTTCAGAGCAACGTACAAACTTAAGCATGAAAAAACAACCCTGCAACTTTCTTTTCAAGATTCAGGCTATTTTTTCAGCCACCGGTTCAGATGATTAATTGGTGACTCAACAACAAACTTATAAAATTTTGAAGCAGGCAGTTTATCCAAATCTACGACAAATTCAGTTTTTCCCACCGGCACAGCGCCCAGTTCAATCCATTCATCCTTTCCGCCGGTATTAAAATTA
>LSQX01270527.1_pt1 | contig 20933 bp, 12 predicted proteins | sample 654561 | NCBI WGS metagenome assembly LSQX01 (sample SAMN04489861, study PRJNA283612) | anaerobic digester metagenome | isolation source: 4 biogas reactors fed with cattle manure at either 37C or 55C with and... | place: Denmark: Kongens Lyngby | collected 2014 | reverse complement strand
AGATGCTGTAGAAGTGCTTGGGACGGCCCTCGATCTCGCAGTGGATGCCCATGCGCTCGATCACCTGTTTGAGCTCGGTGATGACCTGGGAGACATAATGCTCGCGTTCGGACCGTTTTTGCGAGATCGAGCCGACCAGCTCATAAAACGCGTCCCGGTCCAGATAGCGCAGACAGAGATCCTCGAGTTCCCATTTCCATTTATAGATCCCGAGGCGGTGCGCGAGCGGGGCATAGATGTCCAGCGTCTCCCGCGCCTTTACCTGCTGGCGGTCGGGGGTCAAATGCTTCATTGTCCGCATGTTGTGCAGCCGGTCAGCCAGTTTGATCAGGACCACGCGGATGTCGCGCGCCATCGCGAGCAGCATTTTGCGGAAGTTTTCTGCCTGCACCTCTTCCTTGGAGGAAAAGGCCAGCCGGTCGAGTTTGGTGACACCATCCACCAGCTCGGCGATCTCTTCGCCAAATTCGGACGCGAGAAATTCGATCGAGAGACCGGTGTCTTCGACCGTGTCGTGCAGCAGCGCGGCCACCAGCGTCGCCGCTTCGGGTTCCAGCTCGGTCAGGATGAGCGCGACGGCCAAGGGGTGGATCGCATAGGGTTCGCCGGTGGCGCGAACCTGTCCCTCGTGGGCGTTGAGCATGAATTCGTAGGCCCGGACGATCCGGTCCGACTCGTCGGTTTTGCTATAGGCCCGGTAACGGCGGAGAAGGATGTCCAGCTCGTTCCGAAGATCGTCTTTGGTCTGGGCGTCCATGGGAATCAGCACCTTTCGCGGGCTTCGAGGATATAGCGGAACGATGCGCAGGCGTGCAGATTGGCTTTGCCTTCGATCGGGAGCAGCGTGATGTGGCGGCGCTCGACGCCGAGGACCTGCTGACGCAGCAATCCGGCCTCGTGGAATACCTCGAGGATGCGGGAAAGCCGGAACCAGTTGAGGTCGAGCCCGTAGCTGCGCGAAATCTTGCGGGCGAGCAGCGTCAGATCACACAACAGCGGATCCTCGGCAAAATTGGCGCGGATGTACTGGTAGGAAGAAGTGAACTCGGGCTTGAGCGGCACGAGGGAACGCAGTTCCAGACCGAGCCGCGCGGCGATGTCCGCCAAAGGCTCCTCCCGGAGACGCGCCTCCTGCTCGGCGGCGATCATCGGCTCGGAAGGCTCTTCGGCATCCGGTTGCGCCGCGGGACGGAGATCCCGGATTTTGAGTTGCAGATTTTCCTGCCCGTTCCAGAAGTTGATGTCCATCGAATAGGCGACGTCGACCCGGTCCCCGGGGCCGACCAGACCGTCAAACAGGTTCATGCCGAACCCGATGGCGGCGACCGGGCGGTCCATCCCCTCGCCTTGCAGCATCAGTTTGATGTGGTGGCCGTTGCCCAGCATCCACATGTCCCGGACCGTCAGATCCTCGGTCATGAAGATCGGTTCCCGGTTGCCTTCGCCAAATGGCGCCAGCCGGGCCAGGTCCCGCGCGTTTTCCTCCGTGATCATCGAAAGATCCATAGGCATGTCGATCCGGATCGTATGTCGGCTGGTTTCCGGCGTCAGGTGCTCGGACGCAAACGCGTTGACTTCCCGTTTGAACGCCTCCAGCGACCGCTCCTCCACCAGCATGCCGCACGCTTTGCGGTGGCCGCCGAACTTGAGGATGTGGTCTGAAGCCGCGGTCACCGCGCCCAGCATGTCGAACTCTCCGAAGGAGCGCGAGGAACCCCGATAGAGCCCCTCTTCTCCCGCCAGCACGACTGCGGGGCGGCAGAACATCTCGGCCAGCCGCGACGCGACAATCCCGATGATGCCCTGATGCCATCCCTCTTTGTGGACAATCAGCATGCCTTTGCCGGAAAAATCAAAGGACTCGTCGATCATCCGAGAGGCTTCGCCGATGATCTCGGTTTCCACGTCTTTGCGTTTTTGATTGTCCGCGCACAGTGCCTGCGCGATCGCGTCCGCTTCGGCGACATCCTGCGTCAGCAGGAGCTCGACCGCGCGGTTTGCGTCCCCCATTCGTCCCGCGGCGTTGAGCCGGGGTGCCAGGGTAAACCCGACCATTGCCGAGGTCACCGGTTTGTTGCACATATTCACGTAACGCAACATCGAGGCGATCCCGATGTTGTCCTGGCGTTGGATGCTCTGGATGCCATAATGCACCATGACCCGGTTTTCCCCGATCAGGGGCATGACATCCGCCATCGTGCCCAATGCCGCAAAGTCGAGATATTCCCGCCAGAGTTCCCCGAGACCCATGCGCAGGCTGAGCGCGTGGACCAGCTTGAGCGCGACACCCGCGCCCGACAGCCCCTGGAAAGGATAGGTCTCGCCGGGTCGGCGGGGATTGATGATGGCGCGGGCATCTGTCGGGAGGGATGCTTTGCACTCATGGTGGTCGGTCACCACCGTCTCGATGCCCCGCGCGGCCATTTCGGTGATTTCCGCATCTCCCGATATGCCGCAGTCGACTGTAATGACCAATGCGCACCCGGCCGCCTCGGCGGCGTCGATGCCGGTGTCCGACAGCCCGTACCCCTCGGTCAGTCGGTCGGGGATGTAAAAGAGACAATCCGCACCAGCCCGCCGCAAAAACGAGGTGACGATCGAGGTGGCGGTAATGCCGTCGACATCATAGTCGCCGTGCACCATGATTCGGCTCTTGCGGCGGACATGCTCGAGTACCACGTCCACCGCGGTCTCCATCCCCAGCATCTGAAAGGGGTCGCAAAACCCGTCGGCCGGCGGATGGAGAAACGCCTCGGTCTCGGCGGCCCCGTGGACGCCTCGCGCGGAAAGAAGCCGCGCCAACAGCGGTGGGGCGTTCCCCAACTCCGCGCGCGGGGCCGACAGAACCGTGTCCTGTGACGGCATCTTCCAATCTTTCCTTACCAACAGGGCCAAAATCCGCCTCTTTCCGGGCTGTTCAGCCCGTCTGATGATCCTTATAATCCGTTTATTATAGCATCTAGCACAACACAACCGCCCGATTCGTCCCGCAATTTCCAGCAAAATGTCCCAACCATGCAAAAAGTCCGGAATCCTGCTGGATTCCGGACGTCCGCTGCATATCGCACAAACCGGATATCCGGCTCAACGCTTGCGTTTTCTGGCTGCTTCGGATTTCTTCTTGCGTTTGACACTGGGCTTCTCGTAATGCTCGCGTTTTCTTACTTCAGCAAGCACACCGGAGCGGGCGCATGAACGTTTGAACCTTCTGAGCGCGCTGTCAAGGGATTCGTTTTCCTTTACTCGGACTTCCGACACTTTTCTCCCTCCCCTCTCCGGTGAAATCACATAACCAACCGCGGAATCTCCGCGCCTGTTTGCGGCTTATGTATTATAACTGCACCGGGTGCACCACGTCAACCAATCGGAATCGGCCCGGGAGGCCCGACGGCGACGAACCGAGAGCCGTTATAAATCGCGATTCCTGCCGCGTCGCAAGTCAGCGGATACGCTCTCCGAGCGGCTCTCCACCCAGCAAGTGGTAGTGGACGTGCGCGACGGACTGGCCGGCATCGGCACCGCAGTTCGCGATCAGGCGGAAACCGGACGCATCGATCCCGAGGGCGTGCGCGGTGCCAGCCACCGCATGTGGCAGCGCCTGCGCCGTATCCGCGGACGCCGGGTCATCCGCGAGTGCCAGCAAGTCCGGCCAATGACGCCGGGGCAGCAGCAGCACATGGATCGCGGCCTGCGGGTGGAGGTCGCGGATCGCGACGTACGCCGCATCTTCATAAACGACGGTCGAGGGGATCTCCCCGCGGATGATTTTACAAAACACACAATCCGGCATATTCCGCCTCCGTTGTCCGGGCGCTTAGTCTGTCAGCGCCCGCTGGATCCTGTCCGCGGTTTCGCGGATCACCTCGTCCAATCGCGACGCGTCCCGTCCTCCGGCCTGCGCCATGTCGGGACGCCCGCCGCCCCCGCCGCCCGTCGCCCGGGCGGCTTCACGCACGAGATCCCCAGCCGACACGCCCGCACGCACCGCATCCGGGGTCGCCATCGCGACGAAAAGCACTTTCCCGCCGGTCGCGGCGGCCAGAAACACCACCCCTTCGCCGATGCGGTCGCGTACATGGTCGGCCATCCGGCGCAAGGTGTCCGCGTCCGGTGCCTCCACCCGCGCGGAGACCGTACGGAAGGATCCGCAGGTCTGCGCACCTGAAACCAGCCCGTCCGCGGCGGACACCGAGGACGCAACGGCTTGTTCAGCCAATTTCTTTTCCAGAGACTTGTGTTCCGTCAGGAGCGTCTCGATCCGCCTCGGCAACTCTTGCGCAGGTACCTTGAGCGCCGCGAGGGAGGCGGCGAGGATGTCCGCATCCGCCCGGACTTCGTCGAACGCCGCCTGTCCGGTCACGGCTTCGATCCGGCGTACCCCGGACGCGACCCCGCCTTCGGACAGCATACGGAACAGGCAGGCCTGAGACGAGGACCGCAGGTGGGTGCCGCCGCACAGCTCACGGCTGTAGCCGCCCACCCGTACCACGCGCACATGGTCTCCGTATTTATCGTCAAACAGCGCCATCGCACCCGATTGGCGCGCTTCGTCCAGGGTCATCAGGTCGGTTTCGACCGCGAGGTCTTCGAGGATCGCGGCGTTCACCAGCCGCTCCACCTCCGACCGTTCGGCCGGCGTCAGCGGCTGGTAGTGGCTAAAGTCAAATCGCAATCGATCCGGGGAGACCGCGGATCCCGCCTGCGCGACATGCTCGCCCAGTACAATACGCAGTGCCTTGTGGAGCAGGTGTGTCGCGGTGTGGTTGCGGGCGGTCGCCAGACGTCTCGCCCGATCGACTGACAGCTGCACCTCGTCGCCCTGCCGTATCTTTCCGGTCTCGATCTTGCCTTCGTGCAGGTAGATGCCCGCACCGGTTTTGCGGGTGTCGGACACGGTCACGGTCGTCCCGTCACCAGAGATCTCGCCGCGGTCTCCGGTCTGTCCGCCCGCTTCGGCATAGAAGGGACTGCGGTCTGTCACGACCAGCACATGGTCGCCTACATTGGCTTCTTCCACGATTGTTTTGTCGTCATTGTCTCCTGACGTCCTGACAAGAAGCAGGACCGTCGCCACCTCTTCCAGCCGGTCATATCCGGTAAAAATCGTGGGAGGAAGATCTCCGAAGGCGTCCAGGCCATCCGGTCCCTCCCAGGCGGAAGCGGTTTTCGCCCGCAGCGCGGCGCGCGCCCGTTCCTTTTGCCGGCGCATCGCATCGGCAAATCCGGCCTCGTCGATACCGATTCCCTGTTCTTCCGCGATTTCGCGCGTCAAGTCCAGCGGGAAGCCGTAGGTGTCGTGGAGCAAGAACGCGTCTTTCCCGTCCAGGATGTCCGATCCCGCGGCCCGTGTCTCATCGAGCAGGCGTTCCAGCACGGCAGAGCCCGCCTGGATGGTTTCGGCAAACCGCTCTTCTTCGATCCGGATCACCGTCTGGAAGGTTTCGCGTTTGCGGATCAGCTCCGGATACGCCTCCCCCGACTCCCGCACGACCGTGTCCACGATCTTGTGCAGGAACGTCCCTTCGATGCCGAGCAGGCGGCCAAAGCGCGCCGCACGGCGGAGGAGGCGGCGCAGCACATACCCTCTCCCCTCGTTGGAGGGCAGGATGCCGTCCGAAATCATGAAAACCGTGCTGCGGATGTGGTCGGTCACCACCCGGATGGCAATGTCGGTTTCTTGGTTTTCTCCGTACCGCGCGGAAGCGATGGCACAAACATGGTCCAGGATTGCGCGGATCGTGTCGACCTCGAACAGGTTGTCGACATCCTGCATCAGGCAGGCAAACCGCTCCAGACCACCCCCGGTATCGATGTTCCGTTTTTCGAGCGGCGTGTAGCTGCCGTCCTCTTCCCGATTGAACTGGGTGAACACCAGATTCCAGAATTCGACAAATCGGTCACAATCGCAGCCGACTTTGCAGTCCGGTTGGCCGCAGCCCTTGTCCGCTCCGCGGTCGAAAAAGATCTCGGAACTCGGGCCGCAGGGCCCGGTCCCGTGTTCCCAGAAGTTGTCTTCTTTTCCCAGCCGGACGATGCGTTCCGCTGGCAGTCCGATGTCATTTTTCCAGATGTCATATGCCTCGTCGTCTTCGAGATAGACCGACGCGTACAACCGGTCGATCGGCATCTCGAGCACCTGGGTAACAAACTCCCACGCAAAGGCAATCGCCTCTTTTTTGAAGTAGTCCCCAAACGAAAAATTCCCCAGCATTTCAAAAAAAGTGCCGTGCCGAGAGGTCTTGCCCACTCGCTCGATGTCGGGTGTGCGGATGCACTTCTGGCAGGTGGTGACACGGGGGGCGGGCGGGGTCTGGGCGCCGGTAAAATATGGCTTGAACGGGGTCATACCGGCGTTGATGAGCAGGATCGACGGGTCGTTGCGCGGCACCAGCGGAAAGCTGGGCAACCGCATGTGTCCCTTGGATTCGAAATACGCGAGGTATTTCTCCCGGATTTCGTTCAGTCCCATCTTGCGCATAACGTGTCCTCCCGCCATCAAATGAAAAGCAGGCCCGTTTCCGGTTTGCACGCTCCGCTGGCCGGAAGGGCCGATTGAGCAGAATTCTACACCAAAAAACGTACGGCAACAAGCGCACACGGATCACCATGTATTATACTGGAAAGCAAAAGTCCTCGCGGCGCTGCCGCTGACTCGACCTCAAAGGAGATCATATCCATGCCGAAATGGGACGGCATCGTGACCGTGCCGGACGTGTTGTTGCCGGCCCGCGATGTAGAATACGCCAAATGGGCGGTGGTCGCCTGTGACCAGTTCACCTCTGCCCCCGCCTACTGGCAAGAAGCTGCGGCGCTGGTGGGAGAGAGCCCTTCAGCGCTTTCTCTGGTGCTGCCCGAAGTGTATCTTGCCGAGTCCCCGGACCGGATCGAAGCCCGCATCGCGGACATCAATCAACAGATGGAGGCGTATCTTCGCACGGGCGTCCTGACGGACACAGGCCGGTGCGCGGTGCTCACGCGGCGCTCGGTGCCCGGTTTAGCGGACCGGACCGGTCTGGTGCTGGCGATCGACCTCGAAAGATATGAATACGAGCCGGGCAACACCGCTCCGATCCGCTCCTCCGAAGGAACGGTACTGGAGCGCATTCCGCCCCGTGTCCGCATCCGCGAAAACGCCCCGCTGGAACTCCCGCATGTGCAGCTGCTAAGCGACGATCCGGACGGGACGGTCCTCGACCCCCTCCTCGCGCTGTGCGACGCCGGGCGGTTCGACCTGCTCTACGACACCCCGCTCATGCTGGGCGGAGGATGGGTCAAAGGCTGGCGCATCCCCGCGGAGGATCCGGCGCTGGAGGCGGCTTTCGACGCGCTGTTCCAACTGCCCTCCTGGCGCGAACACAAGCTCCTCCTGGCGGTCGGCGACGGCAACCACAGCCTGGTCACCGCCAAAGCGTGCTGGGAGCGGATCCGGCCGACCGCTGCCCCCGGCCATCCCGCGCGCTACGCGATGGTGGAACTGATCAATCTGCACGATCCTGGTCTGGTGTTCGAACCGATCCATCGGGTCCTGTTCGGATGCTCCAGCGACACGTTGCTTGCGTTCGCTCGTGACTGGTTTGCCGGACCTGGTGTACAGGACGGACCGGTCGAGGTGCTGGAGGGCTCACTGGCGGAAGCGTGTGCCAACGGAGCAGGACCGGACGGATGTACCGTCTCGGTCGTCGGCGGTCCTGCGCCCGTCTCACTCCGGTTCCCGCCCTCCGAACGGCTCGCGGTCGATCGCCTCCAGCCGATGGTTGACGCACTGGCCAACCGCCCCGGCATCACCGTCGACTATATCCACGGCGACGACGCGCTCCGCGCGCTGGCCGGCCCCGAAACGACCGGAATCCTGATGCCATCCCTCCCCAAATCCCGCTTTTTCAAAGACATCGCGACCAACGGGGTCTATCCCCGCAAAACATTTTCGACCGGTGAAGCAGAGGGCAAGCGATACTATATCGAAGCCCGCAGAATCCGATAGAGGGACGCGATGGGAATCGAGACAGCAGGACGTGTACCCAAGACCGTCTGTGTGATCGGCGGCGGGGTGACAGGCCTCACAGCCGCCTATCGACTGGGCAAGGCGGGGTATCTGGTTACGGTGGTCGAACAGAACCCCGAGGCCGGCGGCATGTTGTCCTCCTTTTTTACAGGCGGGAGCCGTCTCGAGCACATCTACCATCATATTTTCACCAGTGACACCCACGTGCGGTCCCTCGCGGACGAGCTCGGACTCGAGGACCAAATCGAATGGTACCACCCCCGGGATGCGCTCCTGTCCGGCAGGCATCTGTACCCCTTTACGGGACCGATGGATCTACTGCGTTTTCGGGCGATCCCATTGTGGGACCGGATCCGGACCGGACTGCTGGTGCTGCGCGCCGGGCGCATGCGTAACTTCGCGGCACTCGAGCAGCAGACCGCGGCGGACTGGCTGCGCAGGCAAGGCGGACGGCGGGCGTATGAGACCCTCTGGAAACCTTTGCTGCGCGCCAAGTTCGACACCGACGCAGAAGAGGTGTCCGCGGTGTGGATCTGGAACAAGTTCAAGCTCCGCGGCGGTTCCCGCAAAGGCGGCAAAGGCCGGGAAACGCTGGGGTATATGCGGGGCAGCTTCGGCCGCATGGTCGACCGTCTGGTCGAGGAAATCGGGGCGGTCGGCGGCAGCGTCCTCACCCGCACCACCGCTCTGGACATCTCCAAGCGGGAGAACGGCGGGTACGCGGTGACCTGTATTCTGGAAGACTGCAGTGCGCGCACCTTGTCCTGCGACGCGGTCGTCGCCTGTATTGCCGGACGGCAGTTTGCCAATATCGCCGGCGCACTCCGCCTTCCCCGGGAGTATCTGGAGAAAGTCACGTCAGTCACACACAAGGCCAATCTCTGTCTCACACTGCGGATGTATCATCCGCTGACCGATTTCTACTGGACCACAATCTGCGACAGTCTCCCCTTTGTGGTGATGGTCGAGCACACCAACCTGACCGGCACCGGTCCCTATCGGGGTGCGGTGGTCTATCTGTCCCGCTATCTGGGTATCACCGATCCGCTGTGGACCTGTACCGACGACGACATCTACCGGCTCTTCTGCGGCGAGCTGGATCGGATTCTTCCCTCCTTCTCCTCTTCGCAGGTCATCGAATGGCGCGTCCGGCGTACACGATACGCCCAGCCGGTCGTTTTGAGGGATTACGGACAGCGGGTGGCGGGCATCGACACACCGGACCCGGGTGTCAAACTCGCCGGCATGGCGCAGATCTACCCCCAGGACCGCGGTGTCAACTACGCGATCGCGCTGGCCGGCCGTGCCGCGTCGGCGGTGGAGGCCTATCTTGAAGAAAAACCGGAATCCTGATCCCCTTCCCGGAAAAACACCGCCGGAGCCGGGCAGCACCCGGTCCGTGCGATGGCTGTGGGTGCTGCTGCCGCTGTTACCCGCACTGCTCGCTCCCTTTGTACTGCGCGGCGACTGGCTCTCCTTTCTCCGCTGGTGGGGAGCTCTCCTTTTTCCCTCCTTGCTGCTTTTCCCCACAGCCGCACGCCTGTTCGGGTTCCGCGCGGACGCGGGCTACCTGTTTTCCAAACCACTGTCCATGGCGGCGGGAGCTTTGGCGGTCTGGACCTTGTCCTACCTCCACCTGCTGCCCTTTACCCGTCCGGTCATTCTGGGTGTACTGGCGGTATTTGGAGCCGCCAACCTGATCCCACGCAAGGGTCGATCCTGCTGGGTGCGGGTCGCCCGCTCTCCACGCCTGCTCCGTCGAATCGCCTGCGGGGAGACGCTGTTCGGGCTCCTTCTCCTGTTTGCCTCCTACGCGCGGGCGCTCAAACCCGCCATCGAATCCATCCCGGAAAAATTCATGGACTACGGTTACATGATGTCCCTGATGCGCACGCTCTGGCTGCCCGGCCAGGACATCTGGCTGGCGGGCGAGTCTTTCAACTATTACTACTTTGGGCAGTACGTATATACCTATCTGACCAAGCTCGCGGGCATGTCGCCTGCCATCACCTACAATCTCGGCATGGCGACGACCTTTGCACTCAACTTTGCACTCTCCTATGCGGTGGTCTACGCGCTGACCGACCGGCTGCTGGCTGACCGGATCCGCACCGGGGCAGGACGGCTGCACCGGGCAAAATACGCCCCGGTGACAGCGGGGCTACTCGCTGGGTTGATGGTCCAGATCGCGGGCAATGCCCACGCGTTTTTCTATGACGAAAAAAGCGTCGGCAACCTGTTGCTCCGCGCGCTCCAGCGGATCGGGGTGGATGTGGGAACCAAGGTCTCGGGGTATTTTTTCCCGGATTCCACCCGGTTCATCGGCTACAATCCGGACGTGCCGGACAAAACCATCCACGAGTTCCCGTATTACTCCTTCCTGGTCGCCGACCTCCATCCCCATCTGATCAATCTCACCTTTGTGCTGCTCTTTTTGGGCGTGCTGCTGGTGCTGTATCGTTCCCCGAGACTGCAGGAGACCGCGCGGCAGGCCGTGCGCCTCCGCTCGGCGCTCCTGGCGCGGGAAGATCCGAACTGGTTCCGCCTGGAATGCCGGGGCGCTGTGGGGCGTGCCGCCTCCTGGGTGCGCGAGCCGGCTCTGCTGACGGCGGGGGTACTGCTCGGCATTTTTACGATGTGCAATTTTTGGGACCTCGTGATCTACCTCGCGGCTGCGGGTATCATCCTGCTGCTGGCCAACATGCACGGACACGGCAGTCTCTTCGGGTGGGAGGCGATCCCGGTTTTCACGCTCCAGATGCTACTGATCCTGCTCCCCTTCCTGGTGGTCGACGCGCCGGTTGTCGCCTGGCTGCTCTACGGAGCGGCGTTTGCGGGGTGTTGCCTGCTGACCATTCTTGTCGCGGATCCGCTGACGATGGCCGGAGCCCAGGTCGCGCTGCTGTTCTGGATCGCCAACACGGTCTCCCTGCCCTTCGCGCTGTCCTTCCAACCGATGTCCAAGGAGATCGCGCTGGCATCGAGTCATACCCGGCTGTTCCAGTTGGTCATGCTCTGGGGCGTCCATGTCGGAGTCGGACTGTTATTTTTGCTCAGAACGCTCCTGGCGAAGCGCCGCAACCGGACCGGCCGCGACCAGCCGCTCGAAACCCCGTGGCCGGGGATGCGCGAGGCCCGCGGTCCCGTCGCGCGGTTCCTCTGCGGGCTCCATCCGCAGGACCTGTTCGTGTGTGCGCTGTTCCTCTGCGGGTGCGGGTTGATCCTCCTGCCGGAACTCGTCTACGTCGTGGACATCTACCGCGGGACCTATTCGCGCGCCAACACCATGTTCAAGTTCACTTATCAGGCGTTTGTACTGCTTTCGCTGGTGGCCGGGTACGTCACTGTGCGATTCTGGATGCAGGCCGCAGACCGGCCGGGACGGCGCGCGCCCTGGATCGCGGCGGGGATGATCTCCCTCGCGCTTTTGATCCCTTTCCACTTTCCTCTGACCGGTTCGGTTCTCACCTGGACCATGAACTATTCCCCCGCTTTTTACTCCGGTCTGGACGGAAGCTTCCAGATCGGCCGGATCGACAGCGGCGTGGTGCCCGGCAATGCTCCCAACGAGCTGCAGGACGACCTGGACTGCATTCGCTGGTTCAACGACAACGTCGACGGCCAACCGACCTTGCTGGAGATGTTTGGCAAGAGTTACCGGGACAATTGCCGTATCTCGGTGTTTACCGGATTGCCGACCGTGCTCGGGTGGGAGACCCACGAACATCTCTGGCGCACCAGCCGGGATACGCCCGACGCCTGGAGTACGGTCGTCGCCCCGCGGCAGCGGGAGATCCTCGACTTTTATGCGTTTCGCGACGAGACACAGGCGCACGCTTTTCTGGACAAGTACCAAGTCCGATACATCGTCGTCGGGGCGATTGAACGCTCCATCGCGGGTCGGCTGATGGAAAACGACGGGTATACGCACGAAGCGTTTGCAATCCCCGACGAACACATCCGGAGCCTGGGCGAAGTCGTATTCGAACGCCCGACCCTGTATGTCGTACAGGTGGCGGCAGCGCCCTGAACCCATTTCCGTACCTCGCATCGATTAAAAACGGACGGCCCGCAATAGATGCGGACCGTCCGTTTCATTCACAAAAAGACAGGACCTGTAAGGATGCCGCGGGTCAGAACTGCAGCAATGACGCCCGCAATACGCCGTCCAGCTGCGACAGCCGGTCCAGCAGTTCGGGTTCGACCGGAGAGTCCACGCTGATGAACGCCTGGGCGCGCATTTTGTCCCGCTTGCGGCCCCAGTGCAGAGTCGCGATGTTGATGTCGTTCTGCCCCAGGATGGTGCCAACCCGCCCGATCACGCCGGGCACGTCGTTGTTCTGCATCGCGAGCACATAGGGGGACAGCTCGAAGTCCATGTGGTACCCGAAAAAGTCGACCAGCACTTCGGAGTCTTTCCCGAAGATCGTGCCCGACACCGACAGGTCCTTTTCCTCCGAATAGAACTTGACGGTGATCAGGCTGTTATAGCGCTCCAGCTGCGTGTTCTTGGACTCCTCCACTTCGACGCCGAGCATGTCGAGATGGGACTTGACATTGACAAAGCTCACCCGCTCGCTGGTCACGGTCGACACGAATCCCTTGAGCACGGAAAGGGTCAAAAGACCGGTCTCCAGCTCCGCCAGCTCTCCGCTGTAAATGATCTCGATTTTCCAGACCCGCGCCTTCTCCGCCTGATAATAGATCGCGCCGAGTTTGGATGCCAGGCTGATGTAGGGTTTCATCTCGGACAGTCGGCCCCCGATCGCAGGCATGTTGATCGCGGCGATGATCTCGCCGTCGAGGGCGTCCGCGACCATCTCGGTGACCGCGGAACCGACATTTGCGTTCGCCTCGTGAGTAGACGCGCCCAGATGGGGGGTGACGATGCAATGGGGATGGGTCAGCAGCGGATGGGTGTAGTTCTGCTCTCCCGGTACGGCGTCGTAATTGGGTTCGTGATCGAACACGTCGAGTCCGGCGCCTGCCACATGACCGGAAACCAACGCGTCGTACAGCGCCTGCTCGTTGACCAGTCCGCCGCGCGCGGCATTGACGATCCGCACGCCCGGTTTGCACAGCCGGAGCTGCGGGGCGTCGATCATGTTGTGGGTCTCCCGTGTTTTGGGAGTGTGCAGGGTGATCAGGTCGGCTCGCTGCAGCAGTTCCTCCAGCGTGCCGCACCGGGTGACGCCCAGGCGCTGGAAACGGGAATCGACCACATACGGGTCGTATCCGATCACCTCCATGCCGATGCCCTTGAGCTTGCGTGCGACAATGGAGCCGATCCGACCCAGCCCGATGATGCCAGCGGTCTTGCCCTCGAGCTCGTTTCCAATAAAGAGGGAGCGCCGGAAATCGTCCCGGCGCGCCGCCTCGTTCGCTTCGGTCAGATGGCGGAACACCGCGAAAGCCAGGGCGACCGCGAGTTCCCCCGCAGCCATGATGTTGGCTTCGGGCGTGTTGACCGCGATGATTCCCTTGGCGGTACAGGCATCGACATCGATGTTGTCGATGCCGTTCCCCGCGCGACCCACCACCTTGAGGCTTGCGGCGTTCTCCAGCAGGGAGGCGTCGACGCGGGTCACGCTGCGCACGATCAGCGCGTCATAGGGGGTGATCACCGCTTTGACTTCGTCTTGCGAAAGCCCGAGTCGGACATCCACGTCGAAGCCGCGGTCCTGGAGATAGCGGATGGATTCATCCGCGATTTTTTCGGTTACCAGAATTCTCATGGTACGGGGTTCCTCCTTGGTCTGTTGGAGATGGCGCCGGGAAACCACATTATCCGACAAGGGCGTCGATCGCGTCAAGCAATCCTTCGATCTCCGTCAGGGTGGCGTCGGCCATGTGAGCGATCCGGAAGGTGCGCCCTTTGAGAGCGGCATATCCGTCCGATATTTCGTACCCCCGCTCCGCCAGTCCCGCGGACAGGGTGGCAAACGGGAGGTTCCGGGTGTTGTCGACACAGGTGACGGTATTGGACAGATACCGCTCGTTGGAATAGAGAGCAAACTGCTCCCGCGCCCAGGCACGGACGCGCTCTGCCATCGCGGTGTGGCGCGCAAACCGGTTGTCGAGACCCTCCGCGAGAATGCGGTCCAGCTGGTAATCCAACGCGAACATATGCGGGAGTGAGGGGGTGGACGGGTATTGGTGATTCCTGACGCGCACAAAATCGACCAATTCGACATAGTCGAAATACAGTCCGCGATGCGGGACCTTCTTAGCCGCCTGGTACGCCTTTTCCGACACACTGGCCACGGCCAATCCGGGGGGAAGCCCGAGACATTTCTGGGAGGAGGTGATGCAAATGTCGATACCGCTGCGGTCCACCTCGATCCGGTGCCCCCCGAGCGAACTGACCGCGTCCACGCAGAACACGACCTCCGGATGGCGTGCCAGCACCGGAGCGAGTTCATCCAGATTGTTGGCGACCCCGGTCGCTGTCTCGTTATGGGTGATGGCGACCAAATCGTATTGCCCCGTAGAGAGCGCCGCCTCGACCTGTTCCGGTGTGGTGGGCTGTCCGAGTTCGGACTGGATCAGATCCGCCGGGATCCCGTTGGCGGTACACATGCGATACCAGCGATCCCCGAACGCTCCGATGGAAAAGACCGCGGCTCGTTTTCCGGTACAGGAACGGACCGCGCCCTCCATCAGACCACTACCGGACGAAGTGGACAGGATGATTTCGTTATCGGTGTACATCACCTGACGGAGTTTGCCGGCGATTCCGCGCTGGAGTGCGGATGCCTGGGCGGTACGGTGCCCGATCATGGGGGTTGCGAGGCGCGCAAGCACGTCCTCCCGCACTTCGACCGGGCCGGGAATAAAAAGTTTCTTTCTCATGGCGGATGGTTCCTCTCTCGGAATGTAAACATCCAGGCCGAAGCCTGGATGCCGACTTTCAGGATGGGTTTCGATCCGGACACGCGACGGCGCGGATCAGGGCGCTTCGGTCGTGGTCGCCTGGGTCGCGGGCGGTTCGGTCGCGGCCGGTATCGCCGGGATCATCAGCACATTGTCCACATAGAGCGGATCGCCCTCGACCATGCCGTTCGCGTCACGGATCAACTGGACAAAATATCCGCTCCCGTCGTCGTAGAAATACAGCGCAATGCGGTACAAGGTGTCTCCGGGCCGGATCTTGTAGGTCGTGGGGAGTTCTTTGGGGGTGGCGGGATCGATGGTTCCCGGCCCCGCCTGCGTGGTCTGACCCGGCAACGTGGTCTGGCCGGGTTCTGTGGTCTGGCCGGACGGCAGGGTTGCACTCGTCGTCGGGGCGGTGGTCCCCGGCGTCGTCTGTCCGGTGACAGTCGTCGTGCCGGACGGAACCGTGGTCGGGGTGGGATCCTTGGGATCGCGGAAGATCAGGTAAAGAGCGACCACCAGCGCGACCGCGACCACCGCGATCAGCAGATAAGTGCCCAGTCGGCTGCGTCCATACGCGGGGGCGTCGCCGTCCTCTTCGTCGTCTCCCGGATCGGGATACACGTCACCGCGGCGGTTGCGGGCATTGTAGTCGGGAGTCCGCTGCCGGGCGGAAGCCATGACGGACTCGGTGGCATAGGAGTCCTGCTGGATATCGGGGATGTCCAGCGCGGGGAATTCATCCCCGGCAGGCTCCACGGGAATCTCTTCTTCCCAGACCGCCGGCGCTTCCGTGTCGTCTACGCGCTCGGGCAGCGGCGCAAACGGTTCGGCAGGAATTTCCTCAAGCTCTTCGGGCGCCTGCTCGAACATCGCGGGGACAGCGGACAGGTCGTCCGGCTGCACCGGAAGCGAGGACAGAACAGGCGGTACGACCGCGACCGGAGCGGCGGCTTTCTTGCCAATCCAGCTGCCGCGCGTGGACTTGTCCGCGACGGTTGCGCTCTCGACAAATCCGATCATAAACTGCAGGGACGCACCCGGACTTTTCGCCGCGGCTTCCGTGATGATCATGCCTGCGGCTTCGCATTGGTCCTCCGCCTCGTAGAGAATCCGGAGCACCTCACGCTGTCCGAGGGCGTCCATCACTTCGCGATTGCATACGATCAGGCAATCGTCCATCTGGAGCTGCGCAATATTGGAATAGCGGACCGTGCCCGCCACTCCCGCACAATACATATCAAGCCCTTCGACCGGGCGGCCAAAGGCATCGATCTCTTCCATTTCGAATTCGTCGTCCGTCAGCGGATAGAGGATGTCGTTGCGGTAAAGATAGGAACAGCCGCGTCCGATCGTAATCGAGGCGATCTCTTGATCCTTTACGACTATGCCGGCAAAATAGGGTTGCCGAACCCCCGCGTGCTGCAGCGTCATACGGCCCGCGACCGCGACACCGCAGTCGGCGAGCTCGTTGATCTCGGCGTCTATATTGCGGCCGGTCTTCTTTACGTCGTTGAGGATGCGGTCAAGATGGGGACGGACCGCCGCGATCTCCGCCTGCGGGTCTTTCCCCGCCGCGGCCTGGTGTGCGAACACCGCAAAAAAGGAGCCGCGATCTTCCCTGTCCAGCGAGATGTCTGCTGCGCGGCTCTCCCGGCGACCGGTCAGCCTGCCATCCAAATAAAAAGCGTCCGATGCTCCCTGTCCGGGAAAATATCTTGCCGTAACCGTGGTGGCGATCCGGGTGATCTTGGCCATATTTGCACCTCCGGAATCTGATTTGAAGCGGAAAGCCGCGTCCTGCGCGTGCATCCGTTTGATGCTTTGCACATTATACCATACCCCCGTATCGGCAGCGCACTGTTCGGAAATCCAACAATACACTCTTCCGGGGATGAGATTTTGAACTAATTTCTCCCCGCTTCCCCTTGTGCCGCGGACGTCTCATGCCGGCCGGCGGCGTGCAGAGCCGCGGCCTGCGACGCCGCGGTGAACCCGTGCGCACGAGTGAGGACGCCGCTCAGCAATGTCGCTTTGTCCGCGCCTTCTGCCGCGGATGTGCCATAGGTCCGGACCAGGTCGGCCGCGACCGGATCCTCCAGACCAAACAGGCGGGTGGTCGCACGGATGTACGATGACTCCATACCCAATACCACCGCATAAGGGAAACATAGAATCCAGGTCTGCGCATCGGGCCTGCCGCTCGCGTCTCCCCAGGCTGTCCGGCCCGTGGCGGTCCGGCGCAGGTATGCACCGAATGATTTGAGATCTGCACGCATCGCTTTTCCCAACGCGGTATACCGCCGGCAACGGAACCCGTAGACGGCAAACAGCACAGCCGGCAACAGCAACAGTAACCCGGTCAAGTCGCCTTCCAGCCAGACCAGGGCCGCGGCCGCGAACGCGTAGAAGGCGCTAAACACCAGCCCCAGCACCCGGCCGCGCACGATCAGACTCTGGTCGGTCAGCTCCGTGCGTCGAAAGCGGGCCCGCAGCAGATGGCGATACGTGTCATAGGATTTACGGAAGCCCTCTCCGCGGCGGGTCCGGGCGGCTCCGACCATCTGAGAAGCCGCAAACACCCCGTCCGGGTCGGCATGAAAAACCAGCCATCCCACCAGAAACCGGTCATGCTCCGGCAGGCTGTCCAGACGGGATTCTTCCCATAGCAGGGCAAACCCGTCCCCGGCCGGTCGCAACACCCCGCGCGCGGCCAGATCGTACACCGCCGCCGCCACGTCTCTCCCGTCCAGCCCGTGCCGGAGCAACAGTCCGGCCAAAGCGGGCGGCAACACCACCCGGTCGGGCAACACATCCATCCCCGACCGGTGCCGGAGTCCACGACGCCCGCGCACCGGCAGGCACAACACCAGTACCAGCACCGGGATCAGCAGAAACAGCACACGGCGGATCCAGGGGGTGGTCGACAACAAAAGCCGCGACCAGGTGGCGTTCGTCGACAGTGCGTCCTCGAGGGAAACCAGCTCCGTGAGACGGTATTCCGCAAAACGTTCGGCACGGCTGTCGGTCAATGCGGGCGGGTACAGACAGCGGAGACGCATCCCGTCACCCGGTGCCAGTCGCTCTGCGCGATAGAGAACCGCCCCGGTGCGCTCGTCGACCGTCCATTCCAGATCCCCGGCTCCGTATCCGTAGGCTTTGAGCGGCGACAATCCGGACCGGGCCGCAACAGTCGCGGCAAACGAATCGACCGGGTAGGCCTGTCCGGGCAGGACCAGATTGATGTCCGAAACATCCTGGTAAGCGGCGACAGAACCGTACATCAAAAGCCGCAGATGGATCGTCCGCTCCGCGCCGGCTTCCACCGGCATGAGGATCTTGAGATCCAGCCGATCCTGGGATTGCATGACCTCATAACTCAGCGAAGAGGCGTTGCCGGCGCCGAACACCGGCTGGAGAGCCTGTGTGTTTGTTTCGGATCCGATCCTGCCTTCCGACACTTCCACCTTCTTCAGGCTGAACCCTTTGGAAGCGGATGTATCGTAAGAAAAATCCAAAGACGTTACGTCTGCGGAAAACACAAACGCCATTTTGCAGTCGAGATAGGCATTGTTGTCATCGCCGACGTCGACCGTCACTTCCATCCTTCCGATCCGGGCAGAAGTCTCGGAAGCCACGGCCGGCCGGGTGCCGGAGAGCATACTCCAGCAAACTAAAAACAGGCACACCGCCATCAACGCAAGCCGGCGCCGCGATCGGGCAGGTTGCATCATGAGACGTCGGTGTGATCGATCACAAGACAATAGACAACCTCCACGCGAAGTCCGGATCGAACGATGCGACGTTTTCCGGGCCGGGATGGGCAGGTGCGCTTTTTCTCGATTATAGCAGAGATCGTTGTATAATGGTTCCCAGCCGCCCGGCCCTCCCGAAGGGCCCGCGAAAGGAGCACCACCATGGGAAATTACCGAATCGACACCCGTTGCGTCCAGTCCGGCTACGACCCGAAAAACGGAGAACCCCGTGTTCCGTCCATCGTTCAGTCCACCACTTTCCGGTATGACAGCTGCGACGAAATGGGGCGGATGTTCGATCTGGAAGGGGACGGTTTTTTCTATACACGAATCGCCAACCCCACCGCCAGTCATGTGGAGGCCAAAATCGCCGACCTGGAAGGGGGCGGTGCGGCCATGCTGACAGCCTCGGGTCAGGCCGCGGTGCTGCTGGCGGTGCTCAACCTGTGCAAGGCGGGCGACCACATCGTCTCAACCAGCGCTTTGTACGGCGGCACGTATAATACATTCAGTAGAACCCTGCCTTCGATGGGCATCGAGGTGACTTTCCTCGATGTGGGGTGTTCGGACGAGGCGCTGGAAGCCGCCTTTCGCGACAGCACCAAACTGGTATACGGAGAGATGCTGTCCAACCCGACACTGGTCGTACTGGACATCGGGCGGTTTGCGGACGCAGCCCACGCGCACGGCGTTCCCCTGATCGTGGACAACACCTTCCCCACTCCCATCCTCTGCCAGCCGTTCCGATTTGGCGCGGACATTGTGCTGCATTCCACCTCCAAGTATATGGACGGCCACGCCCGCGCCCTCGGCGGTGTCATCGTCGAAAAAGCGGATCCGTCTCCGGCAGGTGCGTTTCACTGGAAAAATGGAAAATTCCCGGGACTGTCCGAACCGGATGATAGCTACCACGGCGTAGTATTCGCGGACCATTTCAAAGATTCCGCCTATATCGCCAAAGCGCGCCTGCACCTGATGCGCGACCTAGGTCCCTCACCGGCGCCGTTCAATGCGTTTTTGCTGCACATGGGACTGGAAACACTCGCGCTCCGGATGGAACGCCATGTTTCCAACGCGACCCGTGTCGCAAACTGGCTGGAGCGTTCACCGGATGTCTCGTGGGTCAATTACCCAGGCCTGGCCTCGAGTCCGCAACATGCGCTGGCCCTGCGATATCTTCCAGACGGCGCCAGCGGCGTGGTCTCGTTCGGCGTCGCCGGCGGACGAGACGCCGCCATCCGGTTTATGGATGCCCTCCGGCTGGCCGGGATCGTGACCCATGTCGCGGACGCCCGCACTTCGGTGATCCACCCGGCGAGTACGACGCACCGGCAGCTGGACGACGAAGCACTCGCTCTCACGGGCGTCGGCGCTGACATGATCCGGCTTTCGGTCGGGATCGAGCACCCGGACGATATCCTCGAAGACCTCTCTCAGGCCCTCATCGCCGCCCGGATATAGGCAAACGTCTCATTCAGGACACCGGTATCCACCGTGCGGGTTTCGACGTCGACCGCCGGCGCTTCCAGTGTGATCGCACCGGTGTAGCGGCGCTTGCGCAGCCCGGCGAAAAACGCGTCGAAGTCGATGCACCCTTTTCGCGGCTGTAAAATCGGCCGCTGTTCCGGGATGCCGTCCGCATTGCGGCGGCAATCGCTGACATGCACATGAGCGACCCGCCCCCTGTCCCACAGCCAGTCGGCCTCCAGTACCGATCCGATCGCCTCCTGGAGCGCCAGCAGACGGGAATCGACGGTAAACCGGAGCGCCGGAAACGCGTCATGCAAGGTCCGCAGCCGATCGGCGAGCGGACGCTCGACGCAGGGAATGGTCTCCACCAGCAGTTCCACTCCCGCATCTTCAGCCAGCAGCAACGCGTCTTCGAACGAAGCCATCGTCCGCCCGAAATGGCGGTCGTTGCCGGGGTACCCCCACAAATGCAGCACGGCCTGCCGGGCCCCGAACAGCCGGACGATGTCCAGGTCGGACGCGAGTTTGGCCAGTCCCGCGGCGTGGCTGTCCGGATCGTCGGTCGCAAAGAGCTCGCCGGTCGCCTTGCCGATGTGCATCATCCCGACCGGAATCCCGGCCTCCCGGAGGCGCGCGCTCCAGGGCACCGCATGGGGTGGAAGCGCGCGGTCGATCATGACCTCGTACCCATCCGCGGTGATGCGCGGGAACACATCCAGCATCAGGCCGGCGTCCGGATTGACCGGATAATATCCGATGGCACCGGTGGAACAGAGTATTTTGTTGACATTCGTATGATCCATGGCGAACAGTATACCCCCTGTCTCTTATAC
>LSQX01028636.1_pt2 | contig 20939 bp, 16 predicted proteins | sample 654561 | NCBI WGS metagenome assembly LSQX01 (sample SAMN04489861, study PRJNA283612) | anaerobic digester metagenome | isolation source: 4 biogas reactors fed with cattle manure at either 37C or 55C with and... | place: Denmark: Kongens Lyngby | collected 2014 | reverse complement strand
CCGGTCACCAAATCCACTCCGGCCGCCCAAAAACGACTCCTAACGCTGGAAGCAGCCGTTGCCCGCGCCTTGGAACACGCCCCCGAGCAGAAGATACAACAGATGAAGGTCCAAGAGGCCCGTCTGCAACTGAAAGAGGCCCGTTTACGCCATATTCCCAACATACACGCGTCGGGCGATGTGCGGCGCAACCTGATCATCCCTTCCACCCCGGTACCGGCGCATCTCTTTAATCCCGAAGCCGGCGAAGAGGAGACCATGTACTTGAAATTCAACACCGAGTGGAACGCCACGGCAGGGCTGAACCTCGACTACGATCTCTTTAATCCTGAAAAGGTCTTTTCCACCGATGAAAGAAAACAGCAACTGAAAATACAGGAGTACGACGCCCTGATCTCCGAACAGGAAACCCAAGCGAACGTCGCCCTGGCCTATGCCGAATGCGTGATCGCCATGGAACAGCTCCTATCGCTCGAAAGCGACACTGCCTACTACAGCCACCTCTTTAACCGGGCCGACACGCTTTACCGTCGGGAAAAAATTACCCTGATCGAGAAAAACGAAACCCGGGTGGCCTACAACGAATCGATTGCCAATTACTTGATGGCAGAGAAGATAGCGAACGATAGCAAGGCGGAACTTCTCTATCGGATGGGCGAGGAGATTACCCCGGAATCGATTCGTCTCCTTACCCTGGCGGAAAGTCTGCCCGAGCTGCTCGAGAAAATGGAGCGTTCGTTCTCCGATAACTCCTCCACTAACACCTTGGAGGAACTGAGGCAACAGGAGATGGTGGGGCTTTCGGAGCTCCGAATAAAATCGGCCCGACTGAAACACGCCCCCACCCTCGCGTTCATCGGCTTCTTGGGATCCAACCACTACAACCGCTCATTCGACCTGTTCAACGACAAATTCTGGCGGGGGCATAGCTACGTGGGCATATCGCTGAAAATGCCCATCACCCAATCGCTGCATACCGCCAACGAAACATCGAGGCTGCGTCTCCAACGTCAGGTGGAATCGGAAAACCTGCGCGATCTGCGCAACGCGAATGCCAAAGAGCTCCTCAGCGAGCGGTCGCTCCTTGAGGTACGCCGTGAAAACCATCGGCTCAGCCTACAGAACCTGGAGCTAAGCCAACAAAACACTCGTGCAGCCGAGGTGCAATTCGAGAAAGGGCACATCCTCCAGCAAGAGCTCCTCAACGAACAACGCTCCCTGCACGCCGCACGGCAGAGCTACCTCCAATCGGCGCACGATGTGATCTCCAGCTACATCGCGTTGGACAGGATGAGATAAGTTATTAATTAGTTGCTATTATGAGCCGTGATCAATAAATTTCCAAACAGTTTTGTTCTGGATTATCAAGAAACAATTGGATTGTCCGTGTATTCATCAGAATTCGATTTGCAAGATCATCTGTAGAAATATTTCCTGTACGTAACCATATAATCTTAGGTGGACTACCTTTTAGCAGCGATAAATCAAAATAATCGGCATCAAAGGTAACAATGCTAAAACCATTAGTTTTAGCGAATTTCCAAATATCTATATCTTCATGGTTGTGAAGCCCGACGGAGCTAACGTGTCGACATTCAGAAAAACTTTCCGATAATAATCGACAGATCCTAAATGAAATATTCTGATCGAAAAGCAACCTCATTTCATGCCGTTTGTAAGGATCGTTCACGTTGTGCGGCAAATGCCAAGCAAGCAAGAATATCTTCTCGTGTCAGTTCCGGGAAGTCGGCTATAATCTCATCATACGTCATATCTAATGACAACCAGCCCAACACGTCGTACACTGTAATACGTGTATCCCTGACACAAGGTTTACCAAAACGTTTTTTGGGATTTATGCGGATAATATCATTAAAATGTGCCATATTCAGTTACATGATTAATTATTAAATATGTAGAAATATTCAAAGGTACTAAAAAAATAATCAATTGCTCGCATGATTTAATTGGGAAAATCGCACGGTTAACGTTACCTTTGCAGGTCTAGCGTGAAAAGCAGCCTCGCTTTGGGGAAGCAGCGATCACGAATGGTTGAAACAGGTAACTACAAACAAAATATGCAGTTAACAGCAAAATTGATTCAGATTCTGCCCCTTCAGTCCGGGACGGGGAGAAACGGTGAGTGGAAAAAACAGGATATTATCGTTGAAACACAAGATCAATACCCCAAAAAGATATGCGTCTCCCTGTGGGGCAATAAATTCGAGCACGTGCCCCTGAATGAAGGCGATATGTACACCATCGATTTTGATGTAGAAAGCAGGGAGTACAATGGCCGGTGGTACACCGATGTGAAGGCTTGGCGACTGGTGGCACAGAGCAATGCACCGACCGCGCCTCAACACGAAGAGATCCCGCCCGAGGCACCTCCCGCTGACAATCCGTTCGGCCCGTCGGACGAGGGAATGGACGACATCCCGTTCTAATATGATTTAACTCAGTAATTTTTATAAGTCTTGGTTACGCAGCCCTACCGATTTTATATTTCCGGCTTTGCGGTGGTTTTCAGTGCCGTTTATCCATACATTTCACTCTGACAGCAAAGAGGTATGTGACATATCTCGGACGATAACTCCATCGTCAAAAACCTCGTACGCGAATATCCAGAACTGCCTGAGAGATCACAACTTCACGCATTTCCATCAGGCCATTGGTCTATACGACGGCGCAACTCATCTGTAAACACTCTTACTGGGACAGCATTGCACTCCTCAGCCGCCTCGCGGAAACTCTTTTTATCTTCCTCGATCACTGTAGCGAAAGGCAACGTCTTGATATATTCAAGCAGTAGTTTTGCTTGTAGGCTGTTTTCTTCTATAATAATTGTAGTCATATTGCAAGGGCTATTTTTACAAAAAAAATAGCGAATAACCCCAACCAGACATCTATTTTACTACAAATTAACTATAATGATCGACCTCTTTTGGCATTAGTATACAGAGACTTGTGAGCAAATAAAAAAGAGGAGTATTAGTATTTTACCCCTAATTTCCCCTTCCCAGCGGAAAGAGAGGGATTCGAACCCCCGGAACCCATAAGGGTTCAACGGTTTTCGAGACCGCCCCGTTCGACCACTCCGGCATCTTTCCTTAGTCGCCCACAAAAGTACACTATTTCCTATTATATAGAAGCAAAATCGAGTAAAAAAATCGTAGTAACGCGGTATCACGCTATTTAGTTCCTCATTGAGATGGTGCGATCGACACGAGGGACAGAGCAGCCCCCCCTTTCCGCGCGTTCGCGTCCTATTCCTTTAACGCCTGAAGAGCTTCACGAGTCGCCGCGATCAGCGGATCGATGGAGATAGGAGAGCCCACCGCTTGCTTCATCCAGGCTTGCGGAACGATGCTTCCTTGCGTGAACATCCGGTCGATCTCGTCGGCCAAGTTCTTTCCTTTCACTTGCTGCTCAATCTGGAATGAGATCAGATGACCCATCGGGTAATTGGGCAAGTACAAGGGGTAATCGATCATATGCGAGTAGATCCCCAGCAGGGTCTCACCCTCTCCTCCCAATACCCCCGCATAGTAGCTGTTCCACACCTCTTTCGCGATCCGTATCACCGCGTCTTTGAGTTCTGCAGGAGTGGCATTGGGGTTATCATAGAGCCATTCCCATACCTGGATATCCACCAGTGAAACGCCCATGATCTCGTAACAAGACCAGAAGATATCCAAAGCCAAGTAATGGTCATCCTCCGGGTTGGGGTTTTGCAACCCGAGCAACTCCAAGTCCCTTTTCTGGAACAAGAATGCCACCGCCTCGGTAAACGATGTGTTCGGCACCCCGTTCAGCATATAGTAATCCACATCGTTCATGGTGATGGTCTGCTCCACGTTATGTCCGAACTCGTGTACCGCTATATTGTATCCTTTATAATCGAGCCCGTTCTCTCCCACACGCGTCCGCAAGCGAGCCATGTCCCCGCGCATCGCGGCTCCCCAGGCGTGACCGGCGCCGCGTGAAGCATCCACCGTGATCAACGAAGTGATCTCGTTCGCTTTCGCTGGATTCCATCCCAGTTTCAACAACATGTTTGTCAGGTCGGCTTCTAATGCCTCGGCGGTGGGATATTTACGCGTGGTGATAGCTGTCAGATCATCCTCCGGTATGCCCCCTCCGGGACGGAACCCGTTGTACCAGATATCAAATGGCTCAAGCTCTCTGTTCAGCCTCGACTCGATAAAGGCCGCCACCTCCTTCACCGCGGGCGACGACACCAAGGCTTGGAACAGCTCTTTCACATCTTCGCGGGGGATCTCCATCGTACCATCAAACGCACGGTCCAGCTGGGTGGGATAGTGCGCGCTGTAGGGATCAAGCTGCCGCATCGCGTGGTAATTCTTCAGAAACACCTCGTAGCGACGAGTATCCTCGGGACGAGATGCAACCCCCGTGTTGCCGTCATAAAGTTGATTCGATATAGGGTTCCACGCGTACCGATCGCTGTTAATCACTTCCAAGGGAATAGTCTGGTCGATAATCCGCTGCATCACTTGGTAAATCATCCGCTGTTTCTGCAGCCCTTTCTCACTATCGGCGTAATTGGATTTCAGCTCGTCTCTCAACCCCCAGTGCGAGATTAGCTTCATGCCGTCGGGAAACAGCTGCTCCCCCTTATCGTCTCGCAACATATCCATGTAGATATTGTAATCCGAAATATAGGCGTCCGCCTCGGTCACCGTACTCGACACATCTTGTTGGATTGCCGCCGGCACTCGGGAGATAAAGCGATCACCCATCCGGGCGTGAGCCCACTCCTTTCGAGACCAAGTTTCACCCAACTCGGTCTTCTCTTCCAACGAATAGAAAGGAAAGTTCAACGCGGTGAGAAACGCCAGCTTATTGGCATAGAGATCATCGGTCAAATGAGCCGAAGCACTGTAGCTCCCGAATAGCATATCTACCGGCGTGATCTCCGGCCCCTCGAGCTGCAACGGTTCTTTTAACTCCACGTTCATCTTGTGGAAATAACCGTTGATAATCTCGAAGTTGCGTTCCAGTGTCGCGTATAGCTGGTCCAATTTATCGGGATCGGACACGAACGAGGTGATACAAAACCGCTCGAAATCATCTGCACTTCCATCGGTTTTCCACCAAAGCTGGGCTGTTTGCCGCACCCCTCGCTCCACACGAAACGAATGGGCCTCACCCAGCGAGTCGTTTAGTTGCCGAATCACTGACTCCACACGGGAATCGGGTATAAATTTTGCTTCTTGCACTTGATCTGATTTTGTTGGGTTGCCGCATGCCATCATCCCCATGATCAGGATAAAAGCGCATGCATGGATTACTTGTTTCATACGATTGGATTTTTTTTCATGAGCACACGAAAAGCATTCTACAAATTTACAAAAAATACCCTGAAGTAAATGAAAAAGTACTGAAAATCATCCCTGTTGACATAAAATCGTTCTGCATTTTCTGCCATTTACTCGTTGAAATAGAAATAAATTTATTTTCTTTGTGATAAAGGTGGCTGGGAACGAACCTTCAGCCCGCGAACGAAAGCAACAATATGAAACCGATCAACACAGTGCTCCTTTGTCTTTTATCGACGATCCTCTGGGGACAAAACCCCGGCATTATCGCGGATCACGCGGAAATTAAACGTGTCGGCACCGGTTACGCCTTCACCGAAGGCCCCGCGGTGAATTCCAAAGGGCAGGTATTCTTTACCGACCAGCCGAACGACCGTATTCACGTGTGGGACGAAAACGAGGGAATCACTCTCTGGCTGGAGGGTACCGAACGATCCAACGGCATGTATTTTGATGCCGACGATCAGTTGGTGGCGTGTGCCGACCTCCATAACCGCATCGTGCGGTTTACCGATGAAAAAGAATTGAAGGTATTGGTTCAGGGGTATGACGGCAAGCATTTAAATGGGCCGAACGATTTGTGGGTTGCACCGAACGGGAATATTTACTTCACCGATCCGTATTATCATCGGGATTATTGGGTTGAAGGACACACCGAGGTGCAAGAAGCACGGAGCGTGTATCTTCTTACGCCTTATGGACAGGTGATCCGGGTGAGTGATAACTACATACAACCCAACGGGCTTATCGGCACGCCGGATGGGAAGACGCTCTACGTGGCCGATATCAACGACCGCAAGATATGGAAGTATTCGATTCAGGAGGACGGCAGCCTGACCAACCGTAGATTTTTCGCTCCCGAAGGATCCGACGGGATGACGATCGACCAACAAGGGAACGTCTACCTCACCATGGGGAAGGTATGGGTATACTCACCCGAAGGGGAGCTGATTGAAGCAATCGAGCTGCCCGAGAGCCCGTCCAACGTCTGCTTTGGAGGGAAAGAGCGGGATATCCTGTTTATCACTGCACGTACATCAGTCTATACGCTAAAGATGAACACGACAGGCGTACAGTAGGATGCCGCTGTGATAATAGGACAAATGTCAACGCGGCCGGAATAACAGGTTGTCGCTATGACTAAGGGGCATTCGGAAGAGAGAACAATAAAATCAACACATAATTTAAATAAAACAGACACAACATGAACGAAATTAACGAGTACGTAAAAAAACACGAAAAACGTTTTCTGGATGAGCTTTTCGAGTTGATCCGCATCCCCTCCATCTCATCGCTTCCCAAGCACAAGCCCGACATGTATCGAGCTGCCGAGAAGTGGAAAGAGATCCTATTGGCCGCGGGAGCCGACAAGGCGGTGATCATGGAAACCGATGGCAACCCGGTGACCTACGGCGAAAAGATCATCGACGAGAACGCGCCCACCGTGTTGGTGTATGGACACATGGACGTGATGCCGGTAGACCCACTCGAGCTATGGAGAACCGATCCCTTCGAGCCGGTGGTCAAAGATGGTAAGATCTGGGCCCGCGGGGCGGACGACGACAAAGGCCAATCGTTCATGCACGCCAAAGCATTCGAGTATCTCGTTCAATCGGGCAAGCTCGCTTGCAACGTGAAATTCCTAATCGAAGGAGAAGAAGAGGTGGGCTCCCCCAACCTTCCCAAGTTCTGCGAGGAAAACAAGGAGATGCTAAAAGCTGACGTGATACTGGTCTCCGATACCTCGATGATCGCGCCCGACGTTCCCTCTATCACCACGGGGCTACGAGGGCTCGCCTACTGGCAAGTGGAGGTAACCGGCCCGGAAGCCGATCTCCACTCGGGGCTCTTTGGCGGCGCGGTAGCCAACCCCATCAACGTGCTCTCGAAGATGATCGCCCAGACGTTAGACGACGAAGGGCGCATCCAGATTCCCGGTTTTTACGACGACGTGGTGGAGGTCTCCCCCGAGGAGCGTGAAATGATGGCAAAGGCTCCCTTCTCGCTGCAGGAGTACAAAGACTCGATAGGCGTGGAAGAGCTGTTTGGCGAAAAAGGGTACACCCCTAACGAACAGACCGGTATTCGCCCCACGTTCGACGTGTGCGGTATCTGGGGAGGATACACCGGTGAAGGAGCTAAAACGGTACTCCCTTCGAAGGCGTACGCTAAAATCAGTACCCGACTGGTACCGAATCAAGACCATAACAAAATCGCGCAACTGTTTATAGAATATTTTGAATCCATCGCCCCCAAGTCGGTCAAAGTAAAGGTCGACTACCTTCACGGGGGGCCGTCGTACGTCTGCCCGATCGACCTACCGGCCTACCGGGCAGCAGAGAAGGCGTTCAAGGATGTATACGGGAAAGACCCGGTGCCGGTCCGTTCGGGCGGCAGCATCCCCATCATCGCCACGTTTGAAGAGATCCTGGGCATCAAATCGGTGCTCCTTGGATTTGGACTGGGGTCCGACGCCATTCACTCGCCCAACGAGAACTTCCCGCTGGAGCAGTTCTACAATGGCATACGGACCATACCGCTGTTTTACAAATATTTTTCAGAAGTAAAAAAGGAATGAGTATGAGAACCTACACCACCTTATCAGAGGCCATCAACGACTTATCGAAGAGGGGTTACACGGCCAATTTCAACATAAAAGTAGATTGTATCGAGTGCGCGGAAGACCGGCTGCGCTTGCACCCTGACGAGTTTATCATCGACGAAGTGTATCGCTTTCAAGAGATGTCCGACCTCGACAACGAGAGCATCTTGTACGCTATTTCATCCCCGCGGAACGGTATAAAGGGACTTTTAGTGAACGCGTACGGCGTCTACTCCGAAACGGCCACTACCGAGCTGGTAAACAAGCTATCAGGACGGGCATAGTGTCTACCTTACGATAGCATATGCGATATAACGTGTATTTGCCGTGACCGGTGTCAGCGGCAGGTAGCCGGAAGCGACCATTTTGTCCTTCACTTCCAGCGGGTGATCCCGTTCCATGGCATGGTGAAACGAAAGGGCCCCTTCCGGTTTTTTAATATAATCCACCATGAACCGCCCCTCCCTGCCCGGTTGGACAAACCGCTCGTGAAACAAGCGAGAGGCCACGCCCATGTTCATCCGCGTGTTAATCTCCACGCAGGGATGTACCTTGTAACCCCCTCCCGTATCGCAGATCATCATATCCACCCCGGCGTATCCCTTGTAATGCGGGAAACGGTTGCTCAGCTCTTTCACGAACCACTCCTTGAGCTGCTGCAACCAGTCAGGAGAGAGACGGTGTGATGAGGTAGGAGCCGTGTAACGCGACAGCACTTCCGCGATTCGTTGGTCGTTCAACAGTTCGTTCCCCATGTACGCGCCCGAGGCTGCCGTGCGAAACAGCGAGTAACCGGTAAACCGGACCGCACCGGTATCCAGGTAAAACTCCATCGCGAAATCCTTTACCCGATTGTACTTAGGCTCGGCCACTATTCCGCCCTGCTCTCTTATCACCTTTCGGGCCCAATCAGCTTGTTTATCGGTAATCTGGTCCAGAATCCAAATCAACCCCTTGCCGCTTCCCGACAAAGGCATCTTCAACGCTTTATCCCCCGGAAACGAGTTCAAGTAGGCCGACAACTCTTCCATCCCCGTGAAATAGCGAGCATCGCCTATAAATTGCGCATCGTGTCCCCGCAGCTCCTTTAGCATCTCCACCGAGTGGCGGCGGTTGGAATATCCCCGCAACCGTTCCAACGCCTCCGTCGATGGGAGTTGGTGCTTGCTTGCCCCATGATCACTCAACCTTCGCGCCAACGAAGGGTTCCATCCCCACGGAACGATCCGTCTATCAGGAAACGAAGCGATATCACTATACGAGATCAGCGTAGCTTGTAGCGGTAACACCTCCTTCATCCGATTCAGAAAATCCCGGTTCACCGATCCCTCCGCGATCACCATTGGTTCCCTATTCGCCTCCGCCTCGGCAACCACGATCGGCTTCACATCCGCGTTCGACACGTCACCCACGTGCGGCTTCTCATTCGTATCTTCCTTGACGATCACGTATGGCTCCTTATCCTGCGCGGCGAACCAAATAGGTAACACGGCAAGCTCCCTTGCCATTCTCACGGCGGATGCCGGCGGCGTGTAGTTCGAAGTGAAGTTAGCCAGCGCCAAGTCGTTCTCCGGATTAAAAAGATAGAGCATCCTACTCACCCGCCGCCCATTTTATACCACGCTTCATGATTTCAAAGGCTTCAACTACTTCGAAATCAGCAGCCACATGTCCCAATGAAGAGTAAAAAACCCGTCCCTCTCCATAGTTCTTTTTCCACACCACCGGCATCACCGCCCCTTCAATCCAAGAATCATACTCACCGGTGAAAATCATTGTGGCCAACACGTTCACGTTCGGATCCACGTGCATATAGTATTGCTCCGACCTCATTTCAAAATCTTCCAGTCCCCGGGTTACAGGATCCTCCTTATCCATGATATTCACCCTGTATGAAATAATTCCACCGGGGTGAGCCACCCATTGTCCTCCCACCATATATTGGTACTCCGTGTTGTTACGGAACGAATCGCCCAGTCCACCATGCCACCCGGCTAATCCGACCCCTCCTTTAATCGCTTTAAGTAAAGCGTTCTCTTGTGAACTGGAAATCTCGCCCATCGTAACATGCTGTACGATCAAGTCCACTTTTGCCATCAACAACGAATCGTCGTAACACTTGAGGTCCTCGTATAGGAAGACCTCTGCTCCTTCCGATTTTAGCCAAGGCACAAAAATATCGCGGCACTTCTCCGGCTCATGCCCCTCCCATCCTCCGTACACGTACAACACTTTCTTGCCTCGCAAGGAGCCCTCAGTCCATATATTGCTTCCCATCATATGAGAAGTTATGAGCAAAACCCCTGCAAGAGCGACTATGATCTGTTTGTAAAATCTCATACTATTTAAAATTCTTTTCATATTGTTTCCTTCACCTTCCTATTAACTCCACGATCAACTGTTTACCATCACAAGAGAAGTAACGAGTAACATCCATTACCGGTACTCTTTAATTTCGATCTCGCCGTTGAGGGCCAGCAGCGCGTTCTCCGCTAATGCTCCCATCTCATCCTGACCTGGATAGACGTGTACCGGCCCGATCCGGAAGATCCGTTCGATGATCAAGTTACAAAACCATTTGCTGTTGGCAATGCCCCCCGTGATCAGGATCGCGTCTACCTCCCCCTTGAGTACCGCGGACATCGCACCAATCTCTTTTGCCACCTGGTACGCCATCGCCTCCAGCACCTCCCTATGTTTCTCGTCGCCATCCATCGCCTCGCGCTCCGCGATGTACGCGTCGTTCGTGCCCAGGTAGGCCATCATTCCCCCTTTGCCGACGATCATCTCGGCCAGCTCCTCGTAACTGTATTTCCCGCTGAACGCCGCTTTCAGTAGCGATCCCGCGGGCAGCGAACCGGAACGTTCGGGCGAGAAGGGGCCATCCCCATCGAGCCCTTGGTTCACGTCCACCACCCGCCCTTTGCAGTGAGCTCCTACCGTGATCCCTCCGCCCAAGTGCACCACGATAACGTTCATATCCTCGTATCGCTTCATGATGGATTTCGCGTGCGAGCGAGCGATTGCTTTCTGATTCAACGCGTGGAACACGGATACTTTCTCGAACAGCGGATGCCCGGTATAGCGGGCCAGCGCGTCCAGCTCGTCCACCACCACCGGATCGGCAATAAACGCCTCGGCAGTCGGCAACATCCGCGCGATATCGCTTGCTATCAACCCTCCCAAGTTACTCGCGTGCTCCCCTCTTTTGCACTCCAGCAAGTCCTTCCGCATCTCCTCGTTCACTCGGAACACACCCGCCTCGATCGGCTTCACCAATCCCCCACGACCGATCACCGCGTCGATCGTCTCGAACGGAATATCGGCGTTTTTCAACTCCTCGTGGATCTTGTTTTTCCGATACTCGTACTGATCAGTAATCCGCTTGAAGCCCTTTAGTTCCTCCACGGGATGCTTGATCGTCTTGAGGAAAATCACCTTCTCTTGCTGGTAAATCGCTATTTTAGTGGAAGTCGATCCCGGGTTAATCACCAGGATGCGTGTAGTTGTTGCCATGGTTTTTTACCTGTTTCTTGTTTATTGAACAATTGATTATATTCTGAATATACTGATTTTATTTTGATACCGGGTATCACCTCCCGATGCAAGCCGCCAGCGCGATCGATAACAACTTGCTCCGCTCGTCGTCCGACCTTGAAGTGAGCACGATCGGCACCGATGCCCCCATCACCACGGCGGCCGAGACGGCACCGCCTAAGAAATTGAGGGCCTTATAGAACATGTTCCCCGCCTCGATATCCGGTACCAGGATCACGTCGCTGTCGCCCGCGACCTCGCTCTCTATCCCTTTATTCCGTGCTGCTTTCCGGTTCACCGCGATATCAATCGCGAACGGACCGTCCACGATACAACCGGACAACGTTCCATTCTGGTTCATCTCTTTCAGCTTCGCCGCGTGCAGGGTTGCTTCCATCTTGGGATTGACCGTCTCCACCGCGGCTGCCACTGCCACCTTCGGATGCTCTATCCCCAATCGATGGCACGCTGCCACGGCATTCCCTATAATCGCCGCCTTCTCGTCCAAACCGGGAGCGATATTCATCGCCGCGTCGGTCACGCAAAGCACCTTATGATAATAGGGCGATTGAAAAAAGGCGACGTGGCTCAACAGCTGCCCCGAGCGCAACCCCTCCTCTTTATCCAATACCGCCTTGAGGAGCTCTCCCGTGGAGACGAACCCCTTCATCAAGAAATCCGCGTCGCCACTCCTTATCTTGTTCACCGCGAGGCGAGCCGAAATGGCCGCTCCCTCCCGATTATTTACAATTTCTATCCCCTCCAGGCTCAACCCGATCTCTCGAGCGATGGCCCTCACTTTCTCCTTATCACCCACGAGCAGTGGCGTGGCCACCCCTCGAGCCAGGGCCTCCTGCACCGCCTTTAACACATGTTCATCTTCTGCTGCCGCCACGGCTACCCGTCGCACGGTACCGCTTCTCGCCTCCTCGATCAACCCTTGTAAATTCGGAATCATCACGATTGTTATTTTGAATATTTCCCCTTACAAATAAACAAAAAAATCGGCTATTTTTCACGATAAAAAGGATCTATTGTAAACAAATTGTTTATTGCCGCCTTTCACTAAACCAACTATACCCGTTGAGTAGACTTATCAGTCCTCACGACGATCGGGATAGCGAGTCGCCATTTTTTTGTATCTTTGCGGCCGTTTTAGGTTATACATTCAACAATATTTGGCTGCGCGTTCGGTCAATTAAATTCATCATTCATTGGGCGAGCCATTTATTTCTCTCCCGAAAAAGATTGTATCAATGGGTTATTCAATTTCCGGGATGCTTGGTTCCGGCACCAAAATCAATTACAAAACAGAAATTCTATCCGGGCTCACCGTGGCCGTCGCCCTCGTCCCCGAGGCAATAGCCTTCGCGATGATTGCCGGTTTCTCACCCCTGACAGGCCTCTACGCCGCCTTTGTGATGGGACTGGTCACTTCCATCTTGGGCGGACGCCCCGCCATGATCTCTGGAGCCACGGGTGCCATTGCGGTTATCTTCTTGGGGTTGATCACGCAGTTAAAAACCCTCTCCCCCGGTATCAGCAGCACGGAGATCATGCAATACGTCTTTGCCACAGTCATATTAGGAGGTCTTTTCCAAATCGCCGCGGGCATCTTCAAGCTGGGTAAATTTATCCGGCTGGTGCCCCACCCTGTGATGCTTGGTTTCGTGAACGGGCTGGCTATCATCATCTTTCTTTCGCAAATGCCCACCTTCACCTCCATCATCAACAACAACGCGGCGTTATCGTCTCTCTTCACGGGGGGAGGACTTTCGTCGGGTTTGTCACTGAACAGCGGCCTTGCCGAACTGGGTACCATGGTGGGACTGGTGGCACTCACCATCCTTATCATCTGGCAACTTCCGCGATTTACTAAAGCGGTGCCGGCCTCGTTAGCGGCCATTCTCGTCGTGTCGGCCATCGTGATTTTTTTGGGAATCCCTACCACCACGGTGGCTGATACCCTGACGCCTGGGGAGACCATCAAGGGAAGCTTCCCCCCTCTCTCGATTCCAATGATTCCCATCAACATGGAGACCCTCATGCTCATCCTTCCATTCTCCGCCATAGTAGCGGGCGTGGGACTGATTGAAAGCCTTTTAACCCTCAACTTGATTGACGAAGTGACCGAAACACGCGGGAACGGGAACAGGGAGTGTATCGCCCAAGGCACGGCCAACATCGCTTCCGGTTTTCTTTCCGGCATGGGCGGTTGCGCCATGATCGGGCAAAGCCTAATCAACACCTCTTCCGGTGCACGTACCCGCCTTTCTGGGATCTTCGCGTCGCTGATGCTTTTGGTGTTCATCATGTTCGGATCGAGCGTGATCGAGAAACTCCCCATGGCAGCACTCACCGGGGTGATGATCATGGTGGCCGTGGGCACTTTCGAGTGGGCCAGCCTTCGCACTTTCCGCAAGATGCCGATATCGGATGTTTTCGTGATGGTGCTGGTAACGGTAGTCACGGTAGCGACCAACAACTTGGCATTGGCCGTGCTCGCGGGAATCATCTGTTCAGCTTTAGTCTTCTCGTGGGAAAACGCGAAGCGGATTCGCGCTCGTAAGCGCTTCGACGAAGAGGGCGTGAAGCATTACGAAATCTACGGCCCCCTCTTCTTCGGCTCAGTGAAAGCTTTCGCGGAGAAGTTCGATCCACTGAACGACCCGGAAGAAGTGGTGATCGACTTCCGAGAGAGCCGCATCACCGACATGTCGGCTATTGAGGCGGTTAATAACGTGACGGAACGGTACAGGAAGCAAGGGAAAACAGTCCACCTAACCCATCTTAGCGACGACTGCAAGCTGCTCCTTCGGAATGCCGACGCGATCATTCACGTGAACGTGGCGGAAGACCCCACCTACAAGATACCGGTAAACGATCCAAAGAAGCTGATACGCTGATAACGGCGTCATATTGAAAATTGAGCGGCAAACGAGACTCGAACTCGCGACCCCCAGCTTGGGAAGCTAGTGCTCTACCGACTGAGCTATTGCCGCACTCTATATTTATTAATGGAATGCAAAATTAATCGTTTTTTTGATTCAACACATCACTTTCCATGATTTTTATCGATTACTACACCGATTTGAGAAAAAATATTTACCTTCGCGCTGTCTATGATGATAGATGGTGTTATCAACAGAATGTTTCTGACAAACGATTTAAGGCATAAAATCCGCTCCCACAGAGGGATGCGAAAACAGCGGGATGTAGCACAGTTGGCTAGCGCGCCACGTTCGGGACGTGGAGGTCGGAAGTTCGAGTCTTCTCATCCCGACTCAACCTTCAATAAACTAAAAACGAGAGCGATATGCTCTCGTTTTTATTGTTTATGACATTACATTACTCGAACCAGCTATCCACGATTCCCTTGTGGGCTTCGTACCAGTTCCGGGCGCCGGTCTCTTCACCTTCGGTGTCGATGGCACCCATCAAGCTATACAGTTGCTCCTCATCAAGGTTGAACTTCTTAAAGAAATCTGCCACCTCCGGCATATCTTCTTCAAATCCCCTTCTGGAGACGATCGCGCATACGTCGGTAGGATACACCCCCTTGGGATCTTCGAGGTACTTGATATCGAAATTCATCCACTTGTAGTGTGGTTTCCAGCCGGTAATCACCACCCACTCGTCGTTCTTAACCGCCCTATCGAGGCTCGCGACCATGGCCGGCCCGCTCGAGGAAATTTGCTCGAGATTTAGGTCATACTCATCAATGGCACGCAACGTACTGGCATGAATTCCGGCACCGCTCCCGATACCGATAATCTCGCCACCAAACCGGTCGCTGTGCGCGTTCAACTCTTCGATGGAGTTGATGGGCACGTAGGAGGGAACCACCAGGCCGGTCGTCCCTTCGCTAAACGACTCGCCCAGCTTCACCAGCTTGTCGCCATAATCGTTCCAGTAATCCACGTGCGTGTGTGGGAGCCACGCGTCCAAGAACACGTCCCCTTTTGAATTATCTTTCGACAACTCCCCGTAAATCAGTCCGGGCTCCAGGTTAATCAGGTCTACATCGTAGCCGTTATCTTCAAGCGCCACTTTCGCCAGGTAGGTGAAAGCAACTCCTTCTGCCCAGTTGGGGTACAAAATGGTCACTTCATCTTTCCCACTGCCCGACCCGCTACCGCAGGAGGCCAAGAAAAAAAGAAGAGACGCTACAGCCAATAGGCTTAAAAAACTTTTCTTCAAATTCATATTATCTATCGTTTTTGATTATTATTTTTATTTTATCATCCTTTCTTTTGCGCGAACGACTGCGTGATACGGTCCAGGATGATCGCGAGAATCACGATACCCAGTCCCGACTCGAATCCTTTCGCGATATCGTTCTGCTGAATGCCTTGGTAAACGATGCTTCCCAATCCACGCGCGCCGACCATCGAGGCGATTACCACCATGGACAAGGCCAGCAAGATCACTTGGTTAACACCGGTAAGGATGGTAGGCATCGCCAGAGGCAATTCGATCTTGTAAAGAATCTGTTTTTCCGTGGCACCGAAGGCACGACCCGCCTCCACCACATCGTGTGGCACGCTTTTTATTCCCAGGCTGGTGAGGCGAACCGCCGGGGGCAGCGAGAAAATCACGGTAGCCACGATGCCCGGTGTATTCCCCACGCTGAAAAAGAAAATAGCGGGAATCAGGTAGACGAACGCCGGCATGGTCTGCATGAAGTCAAGCACAGGCCGAATAATTGCATCGGCCGTTTTGTTTTTCGCCGACAAGATCCCGAAGGGGATACCCAGCACCAAGGCAATAAAAGTGGCCACGAGCACCAAGGTGGTGGTTTGCATCGCGTCGCGCCAGTACCCCATCGCGTATATAAGGAACAGCCCCACCGCCACAAAACTGACTAATCCCCATCCTTTCGAGAGCCCCTCTTTGGTGAACATTTGTCGCCCTGTTTTCGCGTAATAGGCCAAGACGACCGCGAACAACAAGAATGCCCCAAAGGGAATGGACAAGAGGAGGTCGTTCATTATGTTCACCGTCCACGAGATGCTGTCGTCTATCGCACCCCAGAGGAACGAAAAGTTCCTTTCGAGCCAGTTAATTCCTATTTCAATGTATTTTCCTAAATCGATGATTCTATTCATAACGTTATCGTTTTGATTTTACACGCATTCGCCTTATTGAAAACCGTTTGCATCTCCGTGGCTCGTTTATATATCGTTCGCTTGTTGTTTCAATTGCTTCACCTCTTCGTCCCCGAAACGGGTGGCTTCGATGATCAGGGAGGTCTGCGTCACGAGGCCCAACAACCGTCCGTTATCACGGTCCACCACCGCCAACGGGTAGTGATTGCCCGATATAAGTGGCAGCATCTCCTCCACGGTATACTCTTTATACACGCTGGGCACCTCGCTTTTGAGGGCTTTCTCAAGCGATCCTTCTTTCTCTCTGGCCAGCTTGAGTACATCATTAAGCCAGACATACCCTAAGAACACCCGGTTCTCGTCTTCCAGTGGCAGGAAATGCACCCCCTCGGTACGCATCTTCCGTATCGCCCGCATGGGGCCGTCTTTCTTTAAACGGAGCCGTGCCGGTTTGGTAAACATAAGCGACTCGGCGGTGATAATCGTTTTCCGGTCTACTTTCTCCACGAACGCTTCCACGTACTCGCTCGCGGGGTGGGTCAAGATCTCCTCGGCGGTACCAATCTGTTCGATGATACCATCTTTCATGATCATGATCCGGTCGCCCAGCTTGATCGCCTCATCCAAGTCGTGGGTAATAAATACGATGGTCTTTTGCACCTTCGACTGGATCTGCAACAGTTCTTCTTGCATATCCGACTTGATCAGCGGGTCAAGGGCCGAGAACGCCTCGTCCATCAGCAGTACCTCCGTATCGTTCGCCAGCGCACGGGCCAGTCCCACCCGTTGTTGCATCCCCCCCGACATGGCCGCGGGGTATTGATCTTCGTATCCTTGCAGGCCGACGGTTTCGAGGGACGCAAGTGCTTTCTTTTCACGCTCTTCCTTAGGCTCGCCCCTCAGTTCCAGGCCAAATGCCGCGTTCTCGAGAATGGTTTTGTGCGGGAGCAGCCCGAACTTCTGGAACACCATGCTCATCTCAAATCGCCGGGTATTGAGTAGCTCGTTATTGCCTTCTCGGGTGATGTCTTGGTCTTTAAAAAAAACCTTCCCCGCGGTGGGTTCGTTCAGTCGATTCAGGCATCGGATAAGGGTCGACTTTCCACTACCGGAGAGTCCCATCACCACGAAAATTTCGCCTTCGAATACTTCAAAGCTCGCTTTGTTTATACCCACGGCACACTTTGTTTTTTCGAGAATATCCGACTTGGATGCCCCTTTTTCGAGCATTGCCAACGCCTCTTTTTTTCGTTTCCCGAAAATGAGCGTCAGCTCCTCTACCCGGAGTTTTACATTATTATTGCTCTCTATACTCATTGTGTTGAAATTCACTAAAGTTAGACTATTCATGTCAGAATAGTTCTTTTTTCATTGGTCGTCTTTTTATAGTACCGCGTGGTCGCGTGCGCGGTTTGTTACCTCACGCCGCGAATTCTTCGGATGCGTTAAAAATAATAGCCCACGTTCACGTTGAATCGGCTGTTCCAACTCGGGTTCTCCACGCCCGAGCCCAATCCCATGCCAAACGAATCGGTCAACCAGGGTTGATTCTTCCCCATCGCGTAATCCACGTAGGCGAATATCGGCCCTGCCGTGATCAGCATCCCGGGAATAAGAAAGTGCGTATCGTGAAAGGCATCCACGTCTTTATCCACCATCGAGTAATCGATATAAGGCTGGATAGAGGTGATGGGGCCCCAGTCCACGGGAATGGTATAGGCCAAACCCGCCACGTAGATGGTGCCGTTCGATGCTACACCTCCCGTGTACCCGTCGCCCCCGCTATACGCGGAGCCGTACGCGCCCATCTGCACCACGTCAAGCTCCTGTCCGTCGTCTCCTTTCGCGTTGTAGTCGTACCGGATCACCTCCGCCTTGAGGTTGAATCCTCCAAAATCGCCCATCACGTGACCCGCGAAGGCAGTCGCCAATTCCGATTCATCCAGCACCGAGTTATACAATCCACCTGCTTGAGCCGACGCTCCTACCTGCCACCCATCGGCAAAATGCCACACGAGGCGAGCGTTCACCTGGTCTTGTTCATGAAGGGTGGCGGCAACCGATTGAATCTCCCCGTCAGAATCCACTAAGGCACCCGTGCCTGGGATAATGTCGTAAGAATATCTTCCGGCGTACGCGTCAGCCCCGGGCCCCGTGGGCTCTGCCTGCCTGAAATAAGCCAGTGAAAGATCCAACTTCTCTACCGGCTTCAGGTCGAACGCGATCCCCATATCGTAATCGTCCTCCAGTCCAAGGTAATAGGGTATCTGGAACCACCACGAGTGAGACGCCGCGCCAGGGATACCGAACGGAACTTGGGTTACTCCCAGCTTCATGTACACCTTATCTGTGAATTCGTATCCTAAGTAGCCATGATGAATAAAGTGCGTTTCGGATGAAGGGTAGAAGCGGTATTCGAAACTCAGGTCGATATCCGACAAGGAGCCATCCACGTTCAGTCGCCATGTATCCCACGTGGCTTGAGTAGACAACTTGCTCCCATCGCTTTCGTAGTTGGTCGACAGCAGGTTATAACGAACCGCTCCTCCTATTTTAAAACCCTCTTGTTTACCATCGGCTTGAGGGAACGCCTGTAATGAAATAATTGATAACGTGAAAAACAAACTAACTATTCTGTTAAGCCGAATGAGCGGATCCAAGCTTTCTTGGTATGCCACGGCGAAGAATAGTCTAACGAAGTGAACTCTTTTTAAAAACATACATTATTATTGATTACCCAAGGGATCCATCACAACGTGTCGTACAACGGCAATTCTTACCATTGAGCACGGTCGAAGGGAAAACATGTTGCGGATCAACAAGTCACAAGCGATCCAACACGTCGCAATTAATCACGTCGTGATTATGCACGACCGTGTAATTGCCCATCCAAGAAAGATAGGGATCCAAAAAATCAAGGCATGTTTGATGCCTTTTCGTAGGGTTCTAAACCTAAATCAACATGTGTAGTGGGATAAAAACATGATTTTCAAGAAGAAGTAACCACACGAGGCGCTACCGTGAAAATCAAACCCTGAAACATTTCGAAAGGAGTGGAGTGATAAAAAAACACCCCCCGCTTTCTAAACGAGGGGGCAAAGGTATAAAAACAAATGTAGACGATCAAGTTAATTTTGAAAACATAGCAATACCTGGCTATTGCGTTAACATTTAAAAACAAATAAGAAAACTGAAATTCAGGACCTTGCTCATAAGAACGAACTTGCATTTTTCTATTATTAATCAGTCCTATCCCGGGGATCAAGATAGCTTTTCAACGCTTCCACGTACTTTTCAAACGCATCGATTCCTTTAGAAGAGATCTTACAGACAGTGCGCGTGCGTTTTCCAATGAAACCTCGTTCCACCTTTATATACCCTGCTTCATTCAGTTTGTTAATCTGCACACTCAGATTACCCGCGGTAGCGCCAGTTTTCTCGCGGAGATAAACAAAATCGGCTTCTTCCACTGAAATCAGAATTGATATTACAGCCAAACGCAATTCAGAATGCAATAAGGGATCAAGAGGTTCAAACATAACTACCTCCTCCCTTTCGCGTAAAGAATATGGCCTGGAACTACCATCATCAAGAGGAACAATCCGGCAAAAATCAGGATAGAATTCGTCCCGTGAACCAACAAACAGGCAAGCGATAAAAGGATTCCACCGAACCCAGCTACAATTATCGGGCGAAAGTGGACAATAAGTCCGGTAATCGCCGTGCCACTGCCCATCAGCAGAATAACAACAAACAAAATTGGAAAGTTCCAAAAGAACATGGCTGCTACAGATATGACCAGTGCTGCTATCCCTAAAACCAGCCATATATATCCGATTACCCTATCGATATAAGTTCTTACCCCCTTCTCGTGCTTTTGAATGAAAAAAAACATTAGAGGGGCACCTATCAGTGGAATTAAAAACCAAAGATAGTTCACACGGTAATCACCGGTTGCCGATAAAAAATACCATACCAACAAGGATATCACTATCGTAGTGTATCCCCATACTAGAAAAGGCACCCCATGGCTTTTCTCCATCTTTTGACGCGTGTTTTGAATCATTCGAGCGATAAGTTCTAAACTATCTTTCTCGTTTAATTGTCTTTCTTCCATCATTTCTCATCTTTATAATCACAAATCGGTTTATAATATAAACTATTAAAAACAGCTCAAAAATAAACTGGTTTACAATATAAACCAATAAAACAATAGAATAAAACGCACCATTTAATGCTATTTAACGATTCCGGATTGAATTTAGTCTCTTCTTAATCTTCTTTCAGGATAGGAATTTCTCGTTTCACGCTCTGACTCAGTGAAATCATGGTTTCGGTGGCCACTACTCC
>LSQX01296342.1_pt3 | contig 20940 bp, 16 predicted proteins | sample 654561 | NCBI WGS metagenome assembly LSQX01 (sample SAMN04489861, study PRJNA283612) | anaerobic digester metagenome | isolation source: 4 biogas reactors fed with cattle manure at either 37C or 55C with and... | place: Denmark: Kongens Lyngby | collected 2014 | reverse complement strand
TGGAAGAAGATATTAAAAAACTTGTCCCTGAAGGTATTACTGCACGGGTTCCCTATAAAGGGACATTGTATGAGGTACTCTACCAACTCATGGGCGGACTCAGGGCAGGAATGGGGTATTGCGGAGCCCGGAATATAGAAATGCTGCAGCAGGCAAAATTTACTAAAATTACTAATGCCGGCGTACAGGAAAGTCATCCCCATGACGTATCTATCACAAGGGAAGCTCCAAATTACAGCTCCCGCTGATTAATACTGTATTGTCGTATGGAAATGGAATGTTAAATCTTAAAAATACATATAAACTTGTTATTGTATCCATGGCCTTTATAGCGGGCTGCATTAACAGTAAAACCCCGGAAGATAAATTGGTTGCAAGGGTTGGCACTATTTCATTGTACCAGTCCGAGATCTCTTCCGTGATTCCGCATGATATAAGTCCGGCTGACAGTGCTGTTATGGCCGAAGATTATATTAAAAAATGGGTCAAACAGGAGTTAATGCTTCAAAAAGCCCAGGAGAACCTGTCACCCGAACAAAAAAATGTCACGCGGGAATTGCAGGATTACAGAAATTCACTTCTTATCTACCGGTTTAAAAATGAGCTGGTGGCCCAGCGCATGGATACTACGGTTACAGAAGCGGAGATACTGGACTTCTATACAAACAATGCTGACAATTTTAAGCTGAACAATAATATAGTTAAAGCAATCTTTATTAAAACACCTAACGAACTTGCTAATCCTGAAGAACTCCGTCAGTTATCTGGTAACAGCAGCGCAGAGGGGATAATTGAATTGCGGGATTACTGCCTTCGCTATGCAAAAAACTATGAAATTATAACTGACCGCTGGGTGAATTTCGACCTGATTGCAAATAATATCCCCGAATCAATTGAGAAACCAGAACAGTTCCTGAGACAAAATGATATTTACGAAATGAGCGATTCTACATATTATTATTTTATCTCTATCCATGATTATAAATTAAAAAATGAACTGGCTCCTTTGGAATATGTAAAAGATAACATTAAAAACTTAATTTTAAACCGCAGAAAAATTGAATTCCTTAAACAGGTTGAAAATAGTGTATATACCGAAGGAATAAGAAATAACACTTTTAAAATTTTTAATTCTGAAAAATAATGAAGAATAACTTGAATATAAAAACGGGGTTAATAATTATTCTGTTGCTGGCCATGGGTACAATGCATGCACAGGACAGGGTGATTGATCAGATAGTTGCAGTTGTTGGCAGCAATATCATCCTGAAATCAGACATTGAAAAAATGTTTATTGACCAGCAGGCCCAGGGGATCACAACCGATGGTGACATGAAGTGTGAAATACTGGAAAACTTTTTAATCGACAGGCTCCTGATAGCTGAGGCTGAACTGGACACCCTGATTGAAGTAACCGATAGTCAGGTTAACCAGCAGATGGACGGGCAGTTACAAATGTATGTTGCCCATTTTGGGTCAGAAAGCGCTGTGGAAAATTATTTTAAAAAGCCTATTGCAGACATCAGGGCAGAGATGCAGCAGGTTATCAAAAATCAGTTGCTGAGTTCTCAGATGAGAAATAAAATAGTAAAAGACGTTACAATAACTCCCTCGGAGGTAAGACAGTTTTTCAGGAATCTCTCTGAGGAGGAAATTCCGACTATCCCTCAACAATATGAATATGCACAGATTACCATGAAACCTGCAATAGATATTGATGAAGAGAACAGGGTAAAGGCGGAATTGCGTGATCTGAAGAGGAAAATTGAGGAGGGATCAAGTTTTGCAGCAATGGCCGTTATGTACTCTGAAGGGCCATCAGCTGGTAACGGAGGGGAAATCGGCTATCAGGGCCGTGCCCAGCTTGATCCCGAGTATGCAGCTGTTGCATTTAACCTGAGAGGGGATAAAATATCAAATGTTGTGGAAACTGAATTTGGATTTCACATTATTCAGCTAATTGACAGGCAGGGAGAAAAAGTTAATACAAGGCATATCCTGATGAAACCAAAAGTTACTGCTGAAGCAAAAGAACAGGCGTTTAACCGTCTCGACAGCCTGGCAAATATGATCAGAAAAGAAGAGATCTCATTTGCTGAGGCAGCAAGGTTATTTTCCTCTGATAAAAACACAAGAAATAATGGAGGAATAGCTATCAGCCAGTACTCCATGTCTTCCAAATTTACCATCGAAGAGCTTGACGGAGATGTTAGCAAAATACTTCCCTCCCTAAAAATCAACGAATTATCAGATCCATTTGAAACCCTTGATCCCGAAAGCAGGCAAACTGTTTTTAAAATTGTTAAGCTTATAGAAAAAACGGAGGCACATAAAGCAAATCTGCAAAAAGACTACCAGCAACTTGCTGATATGTTCCTGGAACAAAAAAAGGAGAAAGTATTGGAACAATGGATAAGTGACAAACAGGCACAAACATACATAAGAATTGATCCTACATATGCTAACTGCAATTTTGAATTCAACAACTGGGTCAAGTAAGAATTAGTAATCATGAAGCTTAAAAATGACGTTGAAGCGCTGGATGCCCTGCGCGATAAATTTCAAAATCTACTGGATGAAATCACCACAGTGATCTACGGACAGGATAAAGTGATCACGGAGGTGCTTGTATCACTCTTCAGCAGGGGGCATGTGCTTCTTATCGGGGTACCCGGACTGGCAAAGACACTAATGGTAACGACCATTGCTAAAATTCTTGGACTGAAATATAACCGGATACAATTCACTCCCGACCTGATGCCTTCTGACATAATAGGTACTGAAATTTTGGATAAAGAGAGACAGTTCAGGTTTGTCAAAGGTCCCCTTTTTGCTAATATTATCCTTGCCGATGAGATAAACCGTACCCCTCCTAAAACCCAGTCGGCACTTCTGGAAGCAATGCAGGAACAGGCTGTCACATCAGCAGGACAACGCTTTGAACTGGAAAGTCCTTTTTTTGTACTGGCAACTCAAAATCCTATTGAACAGGAAGGCACATACCCACTTCCCGAAGCCCAGCTCGACAGGTTTATGTTTTCTGTGTGGCTCGACTACCCAAGGTATGAAGATGAGATTATAATTGTTAAAAATACAACTTCTAACCTGCTGTTTGAACTTAAACCGGTAATTACCGGACAAGAAATAATTTTTTACCAGCAACTTATCAGGAAGATCCCTATTAATGATAATGTACTGAATTATGCTGTTACCCTGGCTGCAAAGACAAGGCCCGGAAACGGAATGGCAGCCGGAATTGCAGAACAGTACCTTAAATGGGGCGCAGGTCCCAGGGCTTCACAATACCTGGTGATTGGAGCAAAAACTCATGCTGCTCTCCATGGAAAATATTCTCCTGACATTGAAGATGTTAAAGCTGTAGCACCGTCAATTCTAAGACACAGGATTATCAAAAACTACAAAGCTGAAGCTGAAAATATTTCGGTAGAACAAATAATTGAAGAACTAATTTAATGTTTTTACTGATGGTCAATAAGGAGTTAGCCGGCCTCCTTACCCGGTTTTCCCTGGTAATGATACTCCTTTTGGCCTTTTCCCCAACATTCTCCCAGACAAAAAAAAGGGTAGATATTGAACAGGCTGATTACCTGGAATCAAGTGAACACATAGCTGCTAATGCACAGAGGCTTTTAGGGAATGTAAGAATCAGGCATCAGGATATTCTCATGTGGTGCGACAGCGCTTATACATACACAGGCACAAACAGAGTTGATGCGTTCGGGAATGTCCGTATAAACCAGGGTGATACAATTGATCTGTATGCAAATACAATATTCTATGACGGAGACATCAGTTTTGCCAGGGCATCCGGCAATGTTAAACTACTTAATAAATCAACTACCCTCTTCTGTGACACTCTTGAATATGATATCGAATCAAATATTGGCTATTATGATACAGGTGGTAAAATTGTTGACAGCACAAATATTTTAACAAGCATTATTGCAAGGTATTATTTAGATCTGGACATGATCTATTTCTATGAAGATGTAAATGCCTATAATGATGACTATACCCTTGAAAATGATACTCTTATATATAACACTAATTCAGGGTTATATCTTATAAAAGGACCGACAACAATTCGTGACTCAGCGTATACTCTCTATGCAGAAGACGGTTGGTATAATTCAAAGACCGGAGAAGCTGAACTTACAGAGCACGCGCGCGTTTTTGATGAAAAGCAGGAACTGAGGGCAGATTACATAAGATATAATGAAACTGACGGGAAAGGGAAAGCTCTGGGGAATGTACATATTCAGGATTATGAAAATAAAATTATAGTAACCGGTGAAACTGCGGCTTATTCAGATGAATTTGAAATTGCCACTGTTACAGACTCTGCCCTGTTTCAAATGTATTCAGAGGAAGACACTCTTTTTCTTCATGCCGATACATTGCGGACTGTACCTGATACTATCGAAGGAGAAAAGCTTGTCATGGCCTTCTATGGAACCCGATTTTTTCGTACAGATCTTCAGGGTGTCTGCGATTCCCTGGTCTATTTCTCTAAAGACTCCGTAGTTGAACTTCATCATAATCCGGTAATATGGTCTGAAATACATCAGTTAAGTGCTGACATGATAAATATGAAACAAAATACCGGCGCCCCCGACGAGATTCATTTATTAAACAACAGCTTTATAATCTCAAAATTAGATTCAGGCAGGTTCGACCAGATAAAAGGGAGGGAAATGGTTGGATTTATAACCGATAACAAACTCTCAAAAATAGATGTTAATGGAAGTGGACAGACACTCTATTATGCAAGGGAGGATACAACGATTATAGGACTAAACAAAGCTGAAAGCAGCAGAATAGCAATACAATTCAGGGAAGAAAAAATTTATAGGATCTCATTTCTTCAGTCTCCGCTGGGAACATTAAAACCTCTTTTTGATGTAACCGAGGAGGAGAAAAAACTCAGCGGCTTCGATTGGAAAATTTCCCTTCGCCCGATGTCAAAGGAGGACCTGTTTATACATAATGCCCGGGAGCCAGATAAAATAAACAACATTCAACCCTGAATCTGTATAAAACCTGAATATTATTGTAGCATCCCGTCCGGATGTTGACCTGTTAATTTTTGATTAAAATAACATTAAATGTTAATTCTGTTATTAATTTTATTCAATAATTATCATCAACTTCTTTTCATTTAAAAAAATATTTTAATATTTGCATCAGAACATAAAAAATGAAGTTAATAAGTAACATATCAATTCTCAGCCTTATTATTGGCATTATTCTTCTAGACAAGAATAAATGAGAATGGTATGTAGTTAATCATATAAAAAAACAAGAGTAAGCCATTCTCATAAAAAGAGGATGGCTTTTTTCGTAAAATAAACAGGATATAATTAAACATTTATAAAACGATGAGTGATAAACTTTATATTTTTGATACCACCCTGCGCGACGGCGAGCAGGTTCCCGGATGTCAGTTGAACACAGTGGAAAAAATTGAAGTTGCCAAAGCTCTGCAGGAACTGGGAGTTGATATAATTGAAGCAGGATTTCCAATTTCCAGTCCGGGTGACTTTGAATCAGTGGTTGAGATTTCTAAAGCGGTAACCTGGCCTACGATTTGTGCCCTGACCCGCGCAGTTCAAAAAGATATTGATGTGGCTGCCGAATCCCTGAAATATGCAAAAAAAGGCAGAATTCACACCGGTATCGGCACCTCTTATTATCATATCTACAAAAAGCTGAATTCTAATCCGGAGGCTATTATTGAGCGGGCTGTTGAAGCTGTTAAATATGCAAAAAAATATGTTGAGGATGTAGAGTTTTATGCAGAGGACGCAGGCCGGACAGATAATGAATATCTTGCAAAAGTTGTGGAAGCTGTTATTAAAGCAGGTGCGACAGTCGTTAACATTCCTGATACTACAGGGTACTGCCTGCCTCAGGAATTTGGAGAGAAGATAAAATACCTTCACGAAAATGTAAGTGGCATACATAAGGCAATAATCTCTACACATTGTCATAATGACCTGGGTATGGCAACTGCCAACACTGTTTCAGGAATAATAAATGGTGCACGACAAGCTGAGGTGACTATCAACGGAATTGGGGAACGTGCAGGCAATACCTCACTTGAAGAGGTGGTTATGATCATGAAGAGCCGTTATAAGGTCCTAGGTATCAAAACAGGCATAAACACGAAAAATATTTACCGCACCAGCAGACTGGTTTCTACTCTGATGAATATGCCGGTACAGCCCAATAAGGCAATAGTCGGACGAAATGCTTTTGCCCACTCTTCAGGTATCCACCAGGACGGGGTATTGAAGCATCGCGAAAATTATGAGATCATGGATCCTGTCGATGTGGGAATCAATGAGTCAGTTATCTTGCTGACAGCACGCAGCGGACGGGCTGCACTAAAACACCGTCTTGAAATAATGGGGTATAAACTCAGTAAAGAGAAGCTGGATGAGATATATGAGGAATTTTTGAAACTTGCTGATAAGAAAAAAGATATCCGTGACGACGATATAGCTCTGCTGGCAGGTGATGCACGACGTAAAGAGCATCGAATTAAACTGGATTTCTTACAGGTACTGACAGGAAAAAATATTGTGCCTGCTGCTATTGTCAGACTGGATATAGCAGGAGAAAAATTTGATGCAACATCAACGGGTAACGGTCCTGTAGATGCTGCAATAAAGGCAGTTAAGCAGATAATTCGCAGACAGGTCTCAATTGAAGAGTTCCTCGTTCAGGCTATCACCCGGGGTAGCGATGATATTGGAAAAGTACATATGCAAATACAATATAATGACTCAATATATAACGGATTTGGTGCACATACAGATATTGTAACTGCTTCAGTAGAAGCGTTTCTGGATGCAGTAAATAAATTTCCGGTTAGTCAGTAATATAAAAATAAGATCAATGACAGCAAAAACATTATTTGATAAAATATGGGATTCACACATAGTGAAATCAGTCAAAGGGGGGCCTGATGTTTTATATATCGACCGCCATCTGATTCATGAAGTAACAAGCCCTGTGGCTTTTCTGGGACTTAAACAGCGGGGATTAAAGGTTTTCAGGCCTGATCAGACCACTGCTACTCCCGATCATAATGTACCAACTGAAAACCAGCATCTTACAATATTGGATGAATTATCACGCCACCAGGTGGAGATGCTTAGGAAAAATTGTAACGAACATGGTATTAAATATCATGACCTTCAGACAGAAGGACATGGCATAGTGCATATTATCGGACCTGAAATGGGACTAACACAACCAGGAATGACAATTGTGTGTGGTGACAGCCATACGTCAACTCATGGTGCATTTGGTGCTATCGCCTTTGGAATCGGTACCAGCGAGGTGGAGATGGTACTGGCCAGCCAGTGTATTATGCAGCCCAAACCAAAAAAAATGAGGATAACGGTTACAGGCCAGCTCAGGAAAGGTGTTACTGCTAAAGATATTGCCCTGTATATAATATCACAAATTTCCACAAGTGGTGGCACCGGCCATTTTATTGAGTATGAAGGCAGTGCAATCACCGGACTGTCGATGGAGGGCAGAATGACCCTGTGTAACCTTAGCATTGAGAGCGGTGCCAGGGGCGGTATGATAGCGCCCGATGAGACCACTGTAAACTATATTAAAGGAAGAGAATATGCACCGAAAGGAAGCGACTGGGAGAAAGCATTAGTATCCTGGAGTGAGCTGAAATCAGACGAAGGTGCACAGTTCGATATGGAGTATACTTTCAACGCTGATGATATAGAGCCGATGATTACATATGGCACTAACCCGGGGATGGGAATCGGAATAACAGGATCTATTCCCACTACAGAAAATATGACTGACAATGACAAAAATAACTTCACTAAGTCATTGAATTATATGGGATATTCAGAGGGTGAAACTATGCTTGGCAAAAAAGTAGATTATGTTTTTCTGGGCAGCTGTACCAATGGAAGGATTGAGGACTTCAGGGCGTTTGCTTATTTTGTGAAAGGGAAGAAAAAATCACCTGAGGTCACAGCCTGGCTTGTACCCGGATCACGACAGGTTGAAAAGCAGATTCGGGAAGAGGGACTTACAGAAATTCTGGAAGCAGCTGGATTTCAGTTACGTCAGCCGGGGTGTTCAGCTTGCCTGGCTATGAATGATGACAAAATACCGGAAGGCAAATATGCAGTCTCTACAACAAACAGAAATTTCGAAGGACGTCAGGGACCCGGTGCAAGAACATTACTTGCCAGTCCGCTGACAGCAGCAGCAGCAGCTTTGACCGGAGTGATAACTGATCCCAGAAAATTCCTATAATATTTTAATATTCAACAATATGGCTTACGATAAATTTTCAAAGATAATCTCCCCGGCGGTACCCTTACAAGCCGAGAATGTAGACACAGACCAGATAATTCCGGCAAGATTTTTAAAAGCAACAGAACGGAAAGGATTCGGAGATAACCTTTTTCGCGACTGGAGATATAATAAAGACGGAAGTCCTAAAGCCGGGTTCCCTCTTAATGAGGATAAATATTCAGGAAAGATATTGGTCGCAGGTAAAAATTTCGGTAGCGGATCAAGCCGCGAACATGCCGCCTGGGCTATCTATGACTACGGATTCAGAGTCGTGGTCTCCAGCTTCTTTGCTGATATATTCAAAAATAACGCAATCAATAACGGCTTGTTACCGATTGTTGTTTCACCGGATTTTTTGCAAAAGATTTTTATTTCAATTGATAAAGATCCCCAAGCAAAATTTATGGCAGACCTAGATAAACAACAATTTACAATCCTTGATACCAACGAATCAGAGTATTTCGAAATCAATGCATATAAAAAGCATTGTTTAAAAAACGGACTTGACGATATCGACTATCTCGTGGCAATGAAAAAGGAGATAGCAGATTTCGAAAAAGCAAAGTAAAATTTATTACCATGACAGGCAAATCGGTTGAAACAGAAAACAGTAACCTAACCATAATGGATACCACCCTGCGCGACGGGGAGCAGACAACAGGTGTCTCATTCAGCGATGCTGAAAAGCTCACTGTGGCTAAAGTGCTCCTGGACGATGTAAGGGTTGACCGCATTGAAATCGCTTCAGCGAGGGTATCTGATGGTGAATTTAAAGGAGCCCGGAAAGTATTGCAGTGGGCTTCTGAAAAAGGATACCTCGATAAAATTGAAATATTGGGTTTTGTTGATGGTAAAATTTCACTGCAATGGATTGCTGATGCAGGAGGTAAAGTAGTGAACCTGTTGTGCAAAGGGTCATTGAAACATGTTTCTGAACAGCTCCGGAAGACTCCCGAACAGCACCTGAATGATATTAAAAAGGTTATTCAATATGCCGAAGAGATGGGTATAACGGTAAATATATATCTTGAGGACTGGTCTAACGGAATGAGAAATTCAAGAGAGTATGTTCATTTTATGATATCCTCCCTGAAAAAAGAAAAGGTAAACAGAATAATGCTGCCCGACACACTGGGTATACTGAACCCTGATGAAACTTATGATTTCTGCAGAGAGATGATAGAAACCTATCCCGGTGTGAAGTTCGATTACCATGCACATAATGATTATGATCTTGCTATTGCCAATGTTTTCCATGCAATAAAAGCAGGCATACGGTGTGTTCATACAACTGTAAACGGATTAGGAGAAAGAGCAGGTAATGCCCCTCTTTCAAGTGTTATCGCCACCATCAAAGATCACCTGAAAATGACAACGCATGTAAATGAAAGCAGGCTGAATAAAATTTCCAGGCTGGTGGAATCGTTTTCAGGGATCCGTATACCTACTAATAAACCCCTGATCGGTGAATATGTTTTTACCCAGTGCAGCGGTATACATGCTGACGGTGATAATAAAAACAATCTCTATTTTAACGACCTGTTGCCTGAGCGATTCGGACGGATAAGAAAATATGCACTGGGAAAGACATCAGGAAAGGCAAATATAAAGAGAAACCTTCAGGAACTGGGCATAGAGCTGGATGATGAATCATTGAAGAAAGTTACCAGGCGCATAATTGAACTGGGCGACAAAAAAGAGACTGTTACATCAGACGAACTGCCCTATATTGTTGCAGATGCCCTGCAGAATGATCTTATCGAACAGAAGATAAAGGTGGTTAACTACTCTGTTAGCCATACGATGGGATTACGCCCTGTTGCCAATGTGAGTATTGAAATCGACGGGGAACAGTATGCAGAGATCAGTGACGGTGACGGACAATACGATGCTTTTGTTAAAGCGGTCAGAAAAATATATAAAAAACTGGGTAAGTCATTCCCCTCACTCATCGATTATGTAGTAACAATTCCACCAGGGGGAAAGACTGATGCATTGGTTGAAACTGTAATAACATGGAAAAATTCAAGGGAATTTAAAACCAAAGGCCTTGACCCTGATCAAAGTGCTGCAGCTATAAAAGCTACAATACGGATGTTGAATATTATAGAAAATGAGATTAAGCCTGGATTTTTGGAAAAAATTATTGACAGTATTTCATAAGAGAGGTTATTGTTTATGGCTGTTTTAAATAATATATCTAATTTTGATCCGTCGGATAAAGCCGACGGCAAGGGAAAAGGCACAGATAATAGCAGCCTGTTGGTTCAAATCATTATCCATTGCCGTTCGCTTAAGCGAACGAACAGCCTGATTAACTAAAAATAAAGATACCATTTTGGGCCACACCCATTAACAACTAATTGACAATTAATAAATAAAATTAAATTCGGATGAAGCTAAAGTTAGCAATTCTTCCCGGCGACGGGATAGGGCCTGAGATAATTGAACAGGCTATGAAAGCAGTAACAGTTATCGCAGAAAAATTTAATCATGATCTAAGTTATGAATATGGATTAACCGGTGCAACTGCCATAGACCAGGTAGGTGATCCCTATCCGGATTCAACCCACAGCTTGTGCATGAACTCAGATGCAGTCCTCTTTGGTGCCATAGGTGATCCTAAGTTCGATAATAATCCAAAGGCTACTGTCAGGCCGGAACAGGGATTACTGGCTATGAGAAAAAAACTTGGTTTATATGCCAATATACGGCCAGTAACAACTTTTCAGTCATTACTGCACAAATCACCACTTCGCCGGGAACTGATAGAGGGAGCTGACTTTTTATGCATCAGGGAACTTACCGGTGGTATCTACTTTGGTGAAAAAGGAAGAAAAGATAATGGCAATACAGCATATGACACTAACACATACACCCGTGAAGAGATAGTACGTATCCTGAAACTGGCTTATGAATTTGCCGGTAAACGCCGGAAAAAACTAACAGTAGTCGACAAAGCCAATGTCCTTGAAAGCTCACGGCTCTGGCGCGAAGTAGCACAGGAAATGGCGGTAAATTACCCGGATATAAAAACTGAGTATATGTTTGTCGACAATGCTGCAATGCAGATAATACAATGGCCCAGGAACTTCGATGTAATGGTAACTGAAAATATGTTTGGGGATATTCTTACAGACGAAGCAAGTGTCATTACAGGGTCACTCGGGTTACTGCCATCAGCTTCTATAGGAATTCATACATCGGTCTTTGAACCTATCCACGGCTCCTATCCGCAGGCTGCCGGAAAAGATATAGCCAATCCTGTAGCAACTATATTATCTGCAGCAATGATGTTTGAATATGCCTTTAACCTTCAGGAGGAAGCTAAAGCAATCCGCGATGCTGTAACCGCATCTATGGAACAGGGATTTGTTACCGAAGATATAGCTGACGGACAGGCATATAAAACATCAGAGGCAGGAAACTGGATTGCTGATTATATTGAAAAACATTAAAACAGGTAGTTGAGCCCTATATATAGACCTGAATCACCGTCACGCTTATCAGCAGCCATTCCATAGTCTACTGCAACTATGAAGTTTTGGTTCATCACTATTCGTATGCCGGCGCCGTAAGAATAATGCATTTTTTCGGCGCCTTCGTCAAAATAGGCCTCTTCCTGAGGTAAAAATGCCGTTTTGGGATCAACATCTATCTTTTTGGTCACCTGCCCAAAATCTAGAAATCCGTTTAATCCCAGATAAAAATTATTATTTATAAACCGGAAACGGGCAAATTTCCACCGTGCTTCAGCATTACCATAAAAAATCCCATCGCCGACAATTCTGTTCCTCCGTATTCCCCGAAGCGAGATAGCGCCTCCCAGTCCTTCGGAAAAATATCTCTTCATAACCGAAGTTATCAGCTGAGTCTGATAATAAAAAGGGACATGGCCTCCTATGGTAGATTGATATCCTAACCGGTAAACGAATGATAAGTCATCCGGCACGATTGTAAAATATTGTCTGTGAGTAAGGCTCAACTTTGCAAATGAACTTTCACTTCCCAAGAAATCAGGAGCTCCCAATATTACAGCTTCAGTCCATAAACCCTTCATGGGATTCGGCTTGTTGTCACGACTGTCATAAACCAGTCCTGCTTTAAATGTCGGAACGAAGCCACCATCTGCCTCCTCTTCAGAAATAATTCCCCAGTCCTGATATTTCTTATACAAACCGTCTATTTCAGGGAGCAGTTCATCTCCCTCTTTCCCTTTGTTGAGTTTGTCGAGATTGACCTCTCCTATCTTGAAATTTAAAAGATTGAAACCTGCCACCCATCGCAAATGTTCACCCGAAAATTTTCCCTGCAGGTCCAATTTGAACCGGAACATCTTACGGTCGTATTTGTAATACATCCGGCTTAAATAGGCCGGACTCTGATCATCAAAAAAATCAGGGTTAACATAGGCATCAAAACCATTAAACCCATAAAAATCATATGCCATGTCAGAAAGGTAACTAATATCGACCGATGTCTGCAATCCCCTGATCAGCCGGTCTGAATCATAATAAAACCTGTTAATACCGCTGCCTTTGGTAAACCTTGACACCTCAAAGTAGAGTGAATGGTTGTAAGATGGATACCTGCTGCCATCGCCATAATTATAGAGATTAATCAGGGCTCCGTACTGAAACCCGAGGTCAGTATCGAATGCAACCGAGGGAAGTGCACCAAAATTCCAGCCCGTTTTAGTCAGCTCTTCCTGGGAATTTGCTTTTATGATAAATATCAAAAAGAGTAAGGAGAGATAAAATTTCTTCATTCTGTAAGATTAAATAAGCGAATATAGAAAAAAATACAATGTCATTACACTATCTAAAACGAGTATAAAAAATTTCAATCCAATTAATTATATTTTTAATAATATCCAGGCTGCTCTTACCCATGATCCATCTGTTATAATTAAAATTTAATAAATATCATCAGTTTAAATCAAGGATTTATTTATTAATTTGTAATTTTAAAAGCTTATCATAAGTAATTAATATCAAAAGTTATATAAAATGAAGACAGACAGGAGAAGATTTTTTCAGATTGCCGGAGCAGCCGGGGCCGGTTTAATGACATCAGGATTGTCATCATGCAAACAACAAACTTCATCGGTTCAGGATACCTCAAATCTTGCTGACATCAAAGAAGCAGTGATGACTGCGCACCCTCAAAAATTCAATATGAGCGGATATGCAGCGCCTAAGATTGATGTAGTGAGGATAGGATTCATCGGACTGGGCAACAGGGGCCCGGGAGCAGTCGAACGCATGTCAAATATTGAAGGAGTTGAAATAAAAGCTCTGTGTGATAAAGACATGGAACGTATTGCAAGAGGACAAAAAATACTTGCCAAACACGGATTGCCTGCTGCAAAAGAGTATGGCGGCACTGAAGATGCCTGGAAAGAGATGTGCGAAAGTCCTGATATAGACCTGGTTTATATCTGCACACCATGGAGTCTTCATACTCCAATGGCTGTATATGCAATGGAGTGCGGCAAACATGCTGCCTCAGAAGTTCCTGCAGCCCTCACAGTAGATGAGTCATGGCAGTTGGTAGAAGCTTCCGAGAAAAACAAAAAACACTGCATGATGCTCGAAAACTGTTGCTACGACTTCTTCGAACTTCTCACACTCAACATGGCCCGGCAGGGATTCTTCGGTGAAGTGTTACATGCCGAAGGTGCATATATCCATGATCTGCTCAATCCGAATTTTGAAAAAGGACAATACTCAGATATGTGGAGGCTGAAAGAGAGCCAGAAGAGAAACGGTAATCTCTATCCTACTCACGGACTGGGACCAGTATGCCAGATTTTGAATATTAACAGGGGCGATAAGATGGATTATCTTACATCTATGTCGACCAAAGATTTTCAGATGGGGCCAATGGCCGCCAAACTGGCCGAAAGTGATCCATTTTACGAAGAATTCATTTCTGACAAATACCGTGGCAATATGAACACTTCCCTGGTTCGCACTAATAAAGGAAAAACTATCATGATCCAGCACGATGTTACAACCCCACGCCCATACTCCAGAATACACCTGGTAAGCGGCACTGAAGGAGTTGCTCAAAAATATCCACTGCCGGGAAGGATTGCCAAAGGCCACAGCTGGTTTGACCAGGATGAGATGGAAGTTCTTGAAGAACAATATACTCCAAAAATTGTGAAGCTTGTCGGCGAGATGGCTAAAAAGGTTGGCGGTCATGGTGGCATGGACTTCCTTATGGACTGGAGGCTAATTGACTGTCTGAGAAATGGTATTGAACTTGACCAGGATGTTTATGATGCTGCATTGTGGAGCGTAATAGGCCCCTTAAGTGAATGGTCAGTTGCAAACCGTTCTAATTCTATTGATGTGCCTGACTTCACAAACGGATCATGGGAAACAAATAAACCTGTGGATATAACCCTGTCAAAAGGAGCAACCACAACTGTACGTGAAACAGTTAAGGCAGAAAGCCAGTTAAATATTTAACTTTTTTTCAGCCGTGGCTCTTTTCAGGAATTCAGGGTAATAACCCTGGTTGATTATTATTTTATTAATTAAATTATATACAAATGAAGACTTCAAAGGTTGTCCTGGTATTTTTGTTGTCTGCCATAATATTATTTACCGGCAATGTTTATGCAGACGTAACTCTCCCTAAGATTTTCAGTTCCAATATGGTTTTACAAAAGGGAATTGATATTCCCATTTGGGGTTGGGCTGATAAAAGAGAAAGGGTTACTGTGGTCTTTAATGATAAAGTCGTTAAAACCAGGGCAGACAAAGAGGGTAAATGGATTGTCAAATTACCGCCGTCTGAATATGGCGGGCCTCATAAATTGGTTGTCAAAGGCAAAAACATAATTGAGCTGAATAATGTTATGATTGGTGAGGTCTGGGTATGCTCCGGACAGTCAAATATGCAGTGGAGAGTTGAACAAAGCAATAACGCAAAAGAAGAAATAGTTGCTGCTGATCTCCCGGGAATACGTCTTTTTTCAGTACCAAGAAAAGTTGCCCAATTTCCCCAGGAGGATATAACTGATGGAGAATGGTTGGAGTGTTCCCCGGAAACCGTACCTGGTTTTTCTGCTGTTGCATTCTTCTTCGGACGGGAATTGCATAGAGATCTGAATGTACCGGTTGGATTGATTCATACATCATGGGGAGGTACAGTAGCTGAAACCTGGGCAAGCGCCGAAACAATCAAAGAAGATCCCGATTTCAGAGATAAGCTTGCCGAACTTCAGCAGATGGACCTTGATAATTCTGATAAACCCAATCCTGAAAAAATTAATGAGATACTCAAACCAAACTCATACCCTACCCTTCTGTTCAATGCAATGTTAAATCCGATTATTCCATACGGTATTAAGGGTGCTATCTGGTACCAGGGTGAATCAAACGCCAGCCGTGCAAAGCAGTATCAAAGAATTTTCCCAAATATGATCAAAGACTGGAGGATGCACTGGCAACAGGGAGAATTCCCTTTTCTGTTCGTTTCCCTGGCTAACTACAGACAGCCGGTAACAGAACCTTCTGAAAGCGAATGGGCAGAACTGCGCGAAGCACAGACTAAAACGCTGGAACTGACAAATACAGGAATGGCAATGGCTATCGACATAGGCGAAGCCAATGATATTCATCCAAAAAACAAGCAGGATGTTGGCAAACGGCTTGCCCTGAATGCCCTTAAAATCGGGTACGGCAAAGACATAGTTCATTCAGGTCCATTGTTTAGCTCAGTTGAGTTTAAAAATGGGAAAGCATATATAACCTTCAGGGAAACGGGCACAGGACTGACTGTTAAAGATAAATATGGTTACCTGAAAGGATTTACAATTGCCGGAAGCGATAAAAAATTTCATTGGGCTAAATCAGATATCGTAGATGATAAAACGATAGTTGTATATTCAGAAAAAGTAAAACACCCGATGTCAGTAAGATATGGCTGGGCTGATAATCCTGATGATGTCAATCTTTACAATAAAGAAGGGCTTCCTGCTAATCCGTTCCGTACAGACAACTGGCCGGGTATTACAAAATAGCACAGCCCCCTCACACAATTAATTAATCAAAATAAAGTTAATTAAAAATTGTATAGTTAGTTTTGTGCTGATGAAGAGATTTATTGCCTTATACATACTTATTTCACTGTTAAATTTCTCACTCTACTCCCAGAGTAATAATGCTACACTCAGAGGGATTGTCAGGGATCAGGCGGGCAATCCTGTCGACCTGGTTAATATAGGCTTACAGAATTACTCCATTGGCACCAGCTCAAACAGGGATGGTAAGTTCCTGCTTCGTATTCCTGCAGGTAAAGAGATAATCATCATTTTCCGGTCACTTGGTTATGAGACAGTATCAGATACTGTCAATGCTGCCAGTGAAGAAGATATACTGCTTGAAGTAACCATGAAAACAGCAGACATCCATCTGTCTGAAATTACAGTCACTGAAATACAAAAAAATTCAGGTAATGTAAAACGTATAGATCCTAAATTTTTAAATGTATTACCCGATGCTGCCTCCGGAGGAGTCGAGACACTGATAAAAACGCTTCCGGGGGTATCCTCCAATAATGAGCTTAGCTCACAATATACAGTCCGCGGTGGTAATTTCGATGAAAATATGGTTTATGTAAATGATATTGAGATTTACAGGCCTTTTCTGGTAAGAGCAGGACAACAGGAGGGATTGAGCTTCATTAACAGCGATCTTGTATCGACAATTGATTTTTCTGCAGGTGGATTTGATGCAAGGTATGGTGATAAGATGTCGTCAGTACTGGATATAAAATACAGAAGGCCCAGTGTTTTCAGGGGATCGGCCTCAATGAGCCTGCTCGGGGCAACTGCTCATTTCGAAGATGTGGCATTGAAGGGGAAGCTGGCACATATTACCGGAATTCGTTATAAAACAAACAGATATATGCTGGGCGGATTGGATGAGAAGGGGGAATACAATCCTAATTTTATTGATATTCAAACATATATAACCTACCGGCTTTCAGATAAATTTGACGTTTCTTTTCTGGGTAATATTGCCCGGAACAAATATCAGTTTGTACCTCAAACCCGTTCAACAACTTTTGGAACATGGGACACGCCCATGAATACAACGATCTATTTTAACGGCCAGGAGGTTGACAATTTTAAAACTACCCTTGGTGCTCTGTCTGCTAACTATCACCCGAATATTGACCTGAACCTTAAATTCATAGCGTCAGCATTTATAACCACTGAACAAGAGACCTATGATATCATGGGACAATATTACCTGAATCAGCTTGAACGGGATATGTCGACCGAAGAATTCGGAGACAGTATTCTTAACCTTGGTGTCGGAACATTTTTAAACCATGCAAGAAACCATCTTGAGGCAACAGTATACAATTTTTCTCACAGAGGCGCTTTCAATTCAGAAAACCACCTTGTTAACTGGGGATTCAAATTACAGCACGAGTCAATCGAAGATAAAATAAACGAATGGGTTTACCGCGATTCTACTGGCTATTCCATCCCTTACTCCGACTCTGAAGTGCTTCTGTATTATACCCTGAAAAGCAAAAATCAAATAAACTCAAACCGTATAACAGGCTTTATCCAGGATACCTGGAGTTTACCCGTAAGTACCGGTAGTTTTTATGCGACAGGGGGAATCCGGTTTAATTACTGGGATTTCAATGATGAACTTCTGGTAAGTCCAAGGATATCATTTAGTTACTTTCCCGAATGGAAAGAAAAAATTTCCTTCAGCCTTTCTGGTGGCATGTACCACCAGTCTCCATTTTTCAAAGAGTTAAAAAAGCGTGACGGCACTATAAACTACGACATTCAAGCCCAGCGCTCGTACCAGGTAGTTTTGGGAAGCGACTATATCCTGACAGCATGGAACAGGCCGTTCCGGTTTACTGCTGAAGCATATTATAAATGGATGAACCACCTGATACCTTATAATATTGACAATGTGAGAATCCGTTATATTTCCGAACAGGAAGCTGCCGGTTATGCAGCCGGGATTGACCTTAACATTAATGGTGAATTTGTAAGTGGCGTACAATCATGGGCCAGCCTCTCACTAATGCAGACTAAAGAGGATATCAAGGGCGACGGATATGGATATATCCCCCGCCCTACCGACCAGTGGTTGAATTTCAGCCTTTTCTTTCAGGATTATTTTCCGGGCAACCCCTCATACAAAATGCAGCTTTCAGGATTTTACGGGTCACGGCTTCCCACAGGACCTCCCTATTCAGAAAGATACCAGAATGTTTTCAGAATGCCCTCTTACCGGCGAATCGACCTTGGTTTATCAAAAATAATTATAAGTCCTGCCAATAAATCAGATCTCAGGCTTGCACGACATATTAATGATATGTGGCTCAGCCTGGAAGTTTTTAACTTGCTAAATATCAACAATACAATCTCGTATTTTTGGGTATCAAGTATTTATGGTGACCAGTTTGCAGTACCCAACTATCTGACTAACAGAAAATTGAATCTTAAATTAACTATTAAATTTTAGCAGTCTGAAAAATGCCTCAAAGGAAAATGAAGGAACCTGTAAGCAGGAAGATAAAATAAATTGCTCCAAATATCGCACCCATTCCCCACCATCTGCTTTGAGAGATATACCCCGCACCGTACCAGATAGGTGAAGGGCCTGTGGCATATGGAGTTAAAATTCCCATGATCCCAAGGCTTCCGGCTAATAAAATCAAAAAGGGAATTAATTGCCCTGGTTCCAGAACATTTACTGCAACAGCGACAAAGAGAGGCATAAGAGCAGTAGTATGGGCAGTTGTACTGGCAAAGAAATAGTGCAAAACATAAAACAGCAGTAACATTGAAATTATCAGAAGCACAGGAGACATATTTGTCAAAGCAGCTTCTGAATTAGTTCCAATCCATGATAATATGCCCACCTTTTCAAGTCCGGAGGCCATTGCCACGAGTGAAGCAAACCAGATCAAAATATTGAATGCTTCCTTTTTTGAAATAACATCCTCCCATGTAATAACATTAAACAGTACCATAACAGCAACTACTGAAATAGCTGTTGTGGTAGCATGTATACCAATTCGTTCTCCAAAGATCCATAATATAAGCGCAATTCCGGCAAGTGAGGCCATCATAACCTCTTTTTTTGTCACCCGTCCTAACGACTTCAACTCTTTGTCGGCCCATTCAGGTGCTTCAGGAGAATACTTCTGGCCAGGAGGATAGATAATATATACCAGCCATGGGGTCAGCAAAAAGGCCGGCAACATCAAAGGAAACATTATAGTTGCCCATTCAACCCATGAAACAAGATGCCCTGTACCACCGGAAATGAACTCAACCGCAAGCAGGTTAGGGGCAAGTGCTGTAAGGAACATTGAACTGGTAACGCAGGTTGAGGATATACCCACCCACATCAGGTAAGATCCCAGCTTTCGCGGTTGATGGTCAGGTGTGGAATTGAATACCAAAGGAATATTTATGGCCACAGGATAAATAGTACCGGCACTTCTTGCTGTATTAGAAGGCATAAAAGGCGCCAGCAGCAAATCCGAAAAAGCAACAGCATATCCCAGTCCCAGAGAGCTTTTACCCATATATTTTATCATGATCAGTGATATCCTCTTTCCAAGGCCTGTTTTCTGATATCCCAGGGCAAACATAAATGCAGCAAAGATCAGCCAGATCACTGTATTAGAAAATCCAGAAAGAGCCCATGTAATGCTCTCTTTAGGGTTACCGGTTAGTTGAAGGATCGCCACAAGAGACACTCCGGCAAATCCCACCAGGGCTGAAGGAACCGGTTCAAGAATCAAGCCGGTGACCACAGCCATAAAAATTGCCATAAAATGCCAGCCTTCGATTGTCAATCCTGACGGAACAGGGATCAGCCACATGATGACCAATACAGTAAAGGGAATTATTGCTTTTAAGACTTTTCCTGACATCTTCTTTTTATTAGGCGATACATTTAGTTCTCATAATTTTACAAATAAACCCTATCTCCAAAAATCATATATTTGAAATGAAAATTGATTGATATCCTAATTTTTTAACAAATTTGCAGAAAAAATATCTCTACTCAATAAAAATTGATATTTAATAAAAATATTTTACCGGCATGTTAAAAAAAATTGTTTACCCTGTGCTGACCTTAGCTGTTGTAGCCCAGGGATGCACATCAAAACAAAACGAACGGAAACCAAATGTAATAATTATATACACTGATGATGTGGGTTATGGCGATATCGGCTGTTATGGCAGTGATGAGGTCTCAACACCTAACATCGACCGGCTGGCGGATGAAGGGGTGCGTTTCACAAATGCTTATGCCTGTGCATCAACCTGCACTCCGTCGAGGTATGCCCTGCTGACAGGTGAATATCACTGGAGAAAACCTCCCGGATGGAGCGTGGGAAAAATAAAGGGTGTCAGTATAGCTCCCGGTGATGCAGGCATACTCATTGACCCTGCAAAGCCAACACTTCCCTCTCTCCTTAAAGGTTCAGGATACAAAACAGCTGTTGTCGGGAAGTGGCACGTCGGACTTGGTCCGGAGGGGGGGCCTGACTGGAACGGGA
>LSQX01263266.1_pt1 | contig 20944 bp, 22 predicted proteins | sample 654561 | NCBI WGS metagenome assembly LSQX01 (sample SAMN04489861, study PRJNA283612) | anaerobic digester metagenome | isolation source: 4 biogas reactors fed with cattle manure at either 37C or 55C with and... | place: Denmark: Kongens Lyngby | collected 2014 | reverse complement strand
TTTTTCCCATCTGTTCCAAGGCCTGTTTCGCCATGTTCATCCCGTCGCGCTTACGATTTATGACTTTCTTCCCGTTGTTCATCGTGTAATCATGGAAGCCTTTTACATCACCCTGGTACCACGAAAGCCAAGCTGATTGTTCACTCAATGCGGGTGCCGGGTGTAAACCCAGAGTTTCTAGGAATTTTCGTACCATTCAAACCTCCGTAAAGCAGAGCCTCCGTGAATGGCTCTGTTGAGTATTCTTGTGAGTCTATAGGGTCAATAAGTGTCGTTCCGTCATCGAGCCGTTTATCAACAAGTGATTTGCTGTCATAGACAGCTGTTCGGAATGCTTCTATTGTCTTTTCACAGCTTCGATGTATCTTCCAGGCATCGCGTGACAGCAGGATCCGCCGCGGCCGCCGATTTCGGTTTCAGTCTCGAAGCCTTCGTAGGGATCAAATTCCCAGTTTTCAATATTGCCGATGCCGACGGTGTCGATGTGGCCGTCGTAGGCAATGATGCGATCGCCTTTACCGATCCAGCCCAGGACGTTGCCCAAGGGATCGATTTCAGCTTTATCGTAGCCCAGCTTTTCCATCTCTTCTTTGATACGGTAAGCCTTATCTTTTTCTTCACAGCTCTCTCCGCCGATCTTGATCAGATCGCGAAGGAAGCGAACCATATCCTCTTCGTGGCTCTTTGCGAGCTCGCGGATGCGGTCGTAATCAATCTGCATTTTCGCCATGTTCGTGTTACTCCTTTTTTTTTGGATTGTATTGGTATGCAAAAGACTGCCTCCCCGAAACGGGAGGCAGTCCATTCAACCGAAATTATTTAGGCATTGTCCGCCCAACGAGGGGTGGTACCATTCCAGAGCTCTTCAAGCTTCGCGCCGGGGTTCTTAATTTTCTGGAGGAAAATCATCGCCGCGATGACGTAAGGCTTGTAGCTTGCTTCTTTATAAAGCGGGATACGGTAACGATCGAAGACTGACTCATCCACTTCGCCTTCCGCGCAGGAAAGACCCGTGATGTCGGCCGGCAGACAGTGCATGTAAAGCGCTTTGCCGTCGCGTGTCAGGCTCATCATTTCTTCGGTGCAGGCCCAGTCTTTATGAAGGGCGTTCTGCGCCAAAAGCTCTTGCTCGAGCGCGTGGATACCGGCCTGGTCGCCCTTGGCGTACAGGTCTGTACGTTTTTCCATCGCACTGAACGGTGCCCAGCTCTTCGGGTACACGATGTCAGCGTCCTTGAACGCTTCCGCCATCGATTCGACGCGAGTGAATTTGCCGCCGTACATTTCTTCGTTGTGTTTGGCGACGCCTTCGATTTCGTCCATGATCTCATAGCCTTCGGGGTGCGCCAAGACGACGTCCATGCCAAAACGTGTCATCAGGCCAATGACGCCCTGGGGCACTGAGAGCGGTTTACCGTAAGACGGTGAGTAGGCCCATGTCATGGCCACTTTTTTGCCGCGCAGGTTTTCCACGCCACCGAACTCATGGATCATGTGAAGTGTATCCGCCATGGTCTGGGTCGGGTGATCGATGTCGCACTGGAGGTTGACAACGGTCGGGCGCTTCGGGCATTTACGATGCAGGGAAATCCGCATTACCTCAAGAGTAATCATCTTCAATTTCATCCCCTCAAAAAGCCCCCAGATCTCTCTGGGGGCCGAGGAGCCATCTAAACGCTGCTAGTTGGTCTCATTATGAGGAACGAATAACAAAAAATCGGAGGCTGTTGTTCAGTTGTTGCCTCCGCAACCAATAAAAACCCTCGAAGCATAAGCTTTGAGGGTTTTCTTATTCTACAAAATTTAGGTATATATTTTACCTATGACGAGGAGGTGTGTCTCACGCCCACTGAAAGTCATCTCTACCTGCACCTATCTCAAAGTGATATTTCGCGATGCCAAGATCAACCTTGGAGTAGAAACCGCCTGTTGCCTGGGCTTTGACTGTGTTGCCAGAAAGGGTGAATAGGAATTTCTGTTGGTTCATCGCCGTTGGCGCGAGCATGGCTGCCTCCATACCGGAGCGAAACCAGCCCGACATCTCCCCTTCAACCTTATAAAGTGCTTCTATCGGTTTATTTTTGTGAGGGACTCCGTGAGTCTCACCGTACCCGATGGAAATGACACAGATTAGTTTTTCACCGTGATCGATATCACTCTTGTTCTTTCCCTTGCTGTATGTCAGTGCCACCCAACACGTATTAAGACCGAGCATCGTCGCCTTTAGCACAATTCGCTGTCCGTAATACCCGAGTTTTTCATCGAGGTCAGTGCTCTTTTCTCCGATTAGCGCAATGTAATTGTTGACACCTGAAAACTTGCCAAAGCGCGCCATTAATCCGCCGAATGCGATCGGCTCGTCAGTAATGAGCTGGATATTGAGACCACTTTCGTCATTGCACATCTTTATCTCAGCTTGTATCTCTGTCAGGAGGTCGCCTTCAATCCTGCGATCGGTATAGTTTCGCACTGAGTGGCGCTCTTCCATTGCCTTGTAAATATCCATCGTAGTCTCCGGTTCGTTCACGCTTTTATTCTTCGCCGTGTATTGTCCTCCTGACTATTATAGAAGACCAAATCAAAATATGTTCAAACAGATCATATTGACAAATTTTGATCGCAAGTACATAGTATTCTCATATCAGGATATATTGATATGAGGTGATAGCTTGGAAAATAGATATGAGTCATACGCGAAGATATTTAAGGCTTTTTGCGACGAAAATCGCTTGCAGATACTTGAACTACTGCGAAGCGGTGAAAAGTGTGCCTGCGTTTTGTTGGAGCAATTAGATTTGGGACAATCAGGGGTCTCCTACCATATGAAGATTCTGGTTGAGTCGGGCATGGTCGTTAGCCGCCAGGAAGGCAAGTGGACACATTACAAAATTAGCGAAAAAGGGATTACTTCCGCCGTTGCTCTGTTAAAAATGCTTTCAACGCCGAACACGACAATACTCGAAACAAAGCTTGCCAATAAAAGTCGTCTTAATGATAGCTTTTAAACGCTAGGACACATCAAGTTTTTTTGAGATTTTGTTCTTTTATAGAAAGAGAGATTCCGCAGAATATGCAAACACTAAAAGCAGTCTGGGATTTTTTCCAAAACCAGATCCTTGGAATGAAATGGTTGAACAATGCTGTTGGCAGCGGTTTATCGGCGTTAGGGCTTGACATCACGAACCGCTGGGTAGGAAGCGTTCATTTTTTCATTTACGATGTTATAAAAATCATAATACTTTTGTCTTCTTTGATTTTTATGATTAGCTACATTCAAAGTTATTTCCCGCCCGAGCGCAGCAAGAAAATATTGGGGCGCTATCACGGCATTGGAGCGAATACTATTGCCGCGCTGCTCGGTACGGTAACCCCTTTCTGCTCTTGCTCCTCTATCCCTCTTTTCATAGGATTTACATCCGCGGGACTGCCTTTGGGAGTGACCTTTTCATTCCTGATATCATCCCCTATGGTCGATTTGGGGTCCTTGGTACTTTTGATGAGTATTTTCGGCGCGAAAGTCGCAATCGCTTATGTCGTGCTTGGACTCATTATCGCAGTAGCCGGCGGCACCTTTATCCAGAAACTTCACATGGAGAAGCATGTGGAACAGTTCATTTTAACCGCGGGCAGCGTCGATATAGAATCCCCCGACCTAACAAGAAAAGACCGCCTTGTCTATGCCAAAGAACAAATGGTCGAAACTTTTAAAAAGGTGCTCCCGTATGTATTAATCGGCGTTGGCATAGGCGCGATCATCCATAACTGGATCCCTGAGGCATGGGTCGCCTCTGCGCTTGGCAGCCACAATCCTTTTGGAGTAATATTGGCGACATTAATTGGCGTTCCGATGTATGCAGATATTTTCGGTACGATTCCCATTGCGGAAGCATTGCTTGCCAAGGGCGCGCAGCTTGGAGTTATTTTGGCTTTTATGATGGCCGTAACCACGCTTTCTTTGCCCTCCATGATTATGCTTCGCAAGGCAATTAAACCTAAACTTCTAGCTGTTTTCATCGCGATCTGTGCCATTGGAATTATAATCGTCGGTTACTTATTCAATATTTTACAGTCACTCATCGTGTAGGGGAAAGGAGATAATTATCATGGCATTGTTAGGAAATAAAAATAAAAAAGCGGCTACTTCTCCATGCTATGGAGACAATTGCGAGGAGGAAAGTATGGCTAAGGTAGAAAGTGCAAAGATCGAGAATGCGAGAGTTAAAATATTGGGAAGTGGCTGTGCCAAATGCAATCAGCTCGAAGCCTCAGCGCGCGCTGCTTTGGAGCAGCTTGGAATGGAGACTGCAATCGAACATGTAACCGATTTTTCGAAGATCGCGGCCTATGGGGTGATGTCGACTCCGGCTCTTGTCATCGATGGGAAAGTAGTTTCCTACGGCAAAGTGCTCAAAACAAAAGACGTCGTAAAAATTCTGCAGAAAGTCAGATAATGGAATCCGCTAGATAGAGGCTCGTTGTTTTTTTTTGCAAAGCTGGATCGGGATTACAAAAAACATCTTGATTGTAGGTTGCAGTGTATGCGCAAACATTAGTTGCAGTTATTATCGCGAGGAAGCGGAGCCGGCAATGAGTCTTGGTTTCAAACCCTTAGCTCTTGATAAAGAAATAGAAATAATTAGTTCTTAGTTGAATAAAATATAATTCAGTTGATTCCATCAATATCAAGGGATTGTGCGGAATTAGCGAAAGAAGCAAGAAGAAAATAGTGTCCCAAGCTCGTAATGCGGACACGTTAGTTATTTCGTATGTCAAATTTGTGGCAATACTTGGAAAAGATAAAAACACATTATTTGACAACCTGTAACTAGCAAGCAAAACAGATTACGCTTTAATTAGTCATCTTTCTAGGTGATGTATTAATATATTCCCATATATGTAACGATAATATGTATATATTTACACAATTGTTGGTGTTATAATAATGACCTATCACGTTATTTGATATAAATAACAAAGAATTTTTGAAGGAGTCACAAAATGGCAAAACTGACCATGATTGAAGGAATTGGACCTGCATACGAAGCGAAATTACAAGCTGTCGGGCTAAAATCGATTGAAGCGTTATTGGAAACATGTATCACCAAAAAAGGAAGAACTGACCTTGCTGAAAAGGCGGGTATTTCTGAAAAACTGATCCTCACGTGGGCTAATCATGCCGACCTTTTCCGAATCAAGGGAATCGCCAGTCAGTATGCCGAGTTGCTTGAAGCGGCCGGTGTTGATACGGTACCAGAGCTCGCAACACGCAACGCTGAAAATCTTTTCAAAAAGATGCAAGAAGTGAACGATGCCAAAGCGCTTGTACGAAAGCTGCCCACAGCAACACAAGTAGCAGATTGGGTAAAACAAGCCGGCGAGCTACCACGCATGTTGCAGTACTAATAATCGTCGTATAATCCAACGATGAATCTTTAACGGAGTGGCTAACCTTGATGGCTGGTTCATATGACTAACTGTGGAATGGCTTGCCTATGACTTCCGTGATTTATCTGTTTATTAAACTCCTTCTATTTTAATAAGGAAGAGCCGGATCAAGCGATCCGGCTCTTCTCATTCAATTGATCCCATAAAACAGATCAACCTGTTTGATTTTATTAGTGGCTAATCCACTCCCGGATTGATCGATCCCATCTTCTTTCGTTTTATTGACTTGAGGAGCATCACACATAAGAGAACCACTGCAATCGAGAAAAATGCATAGAATACAAAACCCGTTCTTATCCCATAAACGCTGGCAATATTTGACATGACTAAGGGAAAGATAAAGGCTCCAACACCACCGCCCATCGCTGAAAATCCGATCGCTTCGCTTTGAGCCTCCGGAAACGCATTGCCAACGAAGGTTATTACAGCCGGATATATAACTGAAGAACCAAGCCCTGCCAAAAAGACCAAGACTGCCGCTACTATAGCAAGAATAGATAAACTGCCCAAAAAACCTGCAATCGTCAAAACTATAATCGAAACGGACATGAGCAGACCCATTGAAATAAGGAGTACATCATTTCGATTCCCCTTATAAAAGATCGGGATACCCATCCGCCCTAACAATACGCCGATCCAAAAGAGAGATACCATAAAAGAACTTTGTGCGGGCGGTAAATGGAATACGGTGAAAAAGTACTCTGTAATCCAGTTAGAAAAACCAACTTCTACCCCGACGTATAAAAATATACAAGCAAATCCTAGCCAGTAGGCAGGATATCTCACCAAGGATATCTTCTTCTTGCTTAAATTATCCGTATCGTCACCGAGTAAAGAAAAAGGAAGCAGAGTTACTGTAAAAGCCAAAACAGCGAACAATCCAGCAATTCCTCGATATAGGAGGGTCCACGGAAGTGCGGCACGCAAGAGCAGGCCGATAACGACGGGACCTGTAATCGCGCCAACTGCAAAGAATCCATGAATTAGATTCAGAGCTCGCCCCGAACCGGATTTATCTATACGGAGGGTCGAATAATTAATAGAAAGTTCAATAAAACCTTTACCCGCGCCAACTGCAAGGTTAAGCATCAAGTTGACAGCCACGGACGGTGTTCTGGCAAATAGTATAAGCCCCGTAAACACCATGACAATGCCGAAAAGAATGGTCTTTCGGACGCCGATGCGTGCTACTAAAATACCGGCGAAATAAGTTGCCAGGAAAAATCCGACGGCGCTTGCGGCCATGACGGCTCCCGCACCGATGTAGGACCATCCAAAGTCCTCTAGAAGTTGCGGGAGCGTCGCTCCAATCATCGTCATCGACATGCCGATAAGCATAAATAGCAAGCATAGAGCCGCGTAAAGGCCTCGGAAAGATTTACTTACTATTGGCATAATGGACCTATTATCAGTCATCGCCACGTGTTAAGCAAATAATGATATGATTGGTCTATTAACGTTCGAATTGTCGAAAGTTCGCTAACGTTTCATGCTTTCGAGCAATCAAGGAGGTAGTATGAAAAAATTTCGAGTAGCGCTGACCATTCTACTGGCGGTATCCCTGCTGTTTGTTGCAGCTTGTAGTGATCCAAAACCCACTCCAACGGAACCATCAGCAAGTGTTGCAGTCACAGAAACTGTCAAAGAAACTGTCAAAGAAACCGAAAGTGCTCCGGTAGTTATCGACAAACTCAAGGTCGCTTATGTTCCATCGATGGATGTCGAGTTGATCTTAGACACAACCGAGCCACTCAAACAGCTTCTGATCGACGAGCTTGCGAACCACAACTTTGATGTCAAGGAAGTTGTTATAACGGTTGGCACCAGCTTTGAAGCGGTCGGTGAAGCCATTTCTGCCGGAAGTGCCGATATCGGTTTTGGCAGCGCGGCCATTTACATCACCTATGATGACGAAGTGGATCTTCTTTTGACCGCCACTCGTTTAGACTTCGACCGCCAGGGCACCGATCCTATGACTTGGAACGGAAGCATTGCGACACGCGATGCCGAGCGTCAAACAACAGGATATCCCGGATTAATCTATGCCGGTCCGTCAGAGTACGGTCAAATGCTGGCTGCAAAAGTTGCTAAAGGTGAAACGCTTACGTGGGAAGAGCTGGATGGTGCCAGATGGGCTGTTGCAAGCCCCACTTCCAACGCCGGGTATCTTTATCCTGCGCTCTGGCTCAAAAACAACTATGGAAAAATGATCACTGATCTCACGACCGTAATCCCCGGTACCGCATATCCGCAGATGTTCGCCCAGGCCGCGAATGAAACAATCGACGTGTTTGTTTGCTACGCGGATGGCCGTGGTTCTTACGTTGAGCAATGGTCCAAAGAGTTTGGCCGAGAAAATGCGATTGAAGAAGATGTACAGGTCATTGGCGTAACCGATTGGATTGCAAACGATGTTGTAATCGGTAGCGAAACTTCGGACGTCATGCTACTGCCAGGATTCCGCCAAGCCTTCTGCGATGCGATGATCGCAATCGCGAAGACGCCCGCAGGATCAGAAGCTATTTCCATCTTCTCGCACGTTGGGTACTTCCCGGGCAAAGATTCCGATTATGATCCCATGCGCGCTGTGCAAGACATCATCAAGGCAATCGATTGATTAAGCCTGATATAGCATTAGATGGTTCAGCGCATTTGCGCTGATAAAGACGAACTAATATTAAGCGACATGGGCGACAAACACTGTATCCCATGTCGCTTAAAGTTTAGAGCCTTTTAAGACAACATTTTGTTTGGCGAAGGCCCTACTTAAAATGAGTTCGAATTCCTGGAGAAGAGGCTAAGACCTTGATCGAGTTTAAGAATGTATCTAAAGTGTACCCAAATGGCGTGAAGGCTCTCAACAATGTATCTTTGACCATTGAAGACGGTGAATTTGTTGGGATTATCGGTCTTTCCGGTGCAGGAAAATCCACACTCATTCGCGCAATCAACCGCATGCATCCTATATCCGACGGAACCCTGATTGTGGACGACGTCGATGTCAGTACGTTGCGGGGTGCTGAGCTTCGCAAATTTCGTCGTGGCATCGGGATGATTTTCCAATCTTTCAACTTGGTAACTCGATCCACCGTAATCAACAATGTTTTGACTGCGAAGGTACCTGATTTACCGTTCTGGCGGGTACTTTTAGGCTGGTTCCCAAAAAAAGATAAAATTGACGCGCTCCAAGCGCTTGATAATGTCGACATTTTGGAGAAGGCATACTCGCGAGCAGATCAGCTTTCGGGCGGACAACAACAGCGAGTGGCGTTGGCACGCACGTTGGCTCAAAATCCCCGAATCATTCTGGCCGATGAACCTGTCGCATCACTCGACCTCGTCATGGCCAAACAGGTGATGGGCGATTTTCGTCGTATTAATGAGGAGATGGGCATCACGATTCTCATTAATATCCATCACGTGGATTTGGCGCTGGAATATGCTAATCGAATTATAGGCATCCGTGCAGGACGCGTAGTCTACGATGGACCGTGTGATCAGGTCACGCAAGAAGTACTTGATGATATTTATGGCGGAGTCATCCCGCAAGACCAACTATTAGATTGTGAGACCGATGAGGGGGTGGAATCAGCGTGACCAATCCCTATGATCTGATTTTTAAACCAAAAACAATTACAATGCCTAGCGGCAACAGTGTGACAAAGAAAGCGACCCGCATGCCCGTTATTATTGCGGTCGTAATCGTGTTGACCTTGGCCGCCGCTAAAGTCACCGGTTTTAGTTTGCCTGTTCTCATAAAACGTGGTCACCAGTTTCTTGTAATTCTCAAACAGATTGTCACGCCAGACTTGAGTTTTTCGAAAAACGTTTGGACTCCCCTGCTTAACACCATACAAATGTCCATAATGGGATCCTTTATCGGGTGCTTTTTAGCGCTTCCCTTCGCTGCGATGAACTCTTCCAATATTATGACGAATAAGGTGGTGCTGTACATTTCTCGATTAATTTTGAGTGTCTTGCGCACGATACCCACGCTGGTACTCGCACTCATCGCCACGCTCATTTTTGATCTTGGAACTTTCGCGGGGACGTTAGCCATTGCCATTTTTACGTTCGGCATGGTTACTAAGATGATGTACGAATACATAGAAACGGTAAACATGGGTGCCTACGAAGCGATGGAAGCGTTAGGAGCAAATAAAATAAAAGCTTTTTTTGCAGCGATTTTCCCTCAAATACTCCCCATCTATCTTGCCACCTGCCTATACGCCATAGAGACAACCGTGCGACATTCTGCCGTTCTGGGATATGTCGGAGCCGGCGGTATTGGCCTTATCATCAGCGAACGAATCTCTCTTCGAGAATATCACCAGGTGGGTACGATTTTGCTGATGCTGTTCGGTGCTGTTGTAGTGATTGAATACGTCAGTAAATACTGCCGCAAGAAACTATCATAAGGGGGGCGATTAAAAATGAATCCAAAACTTGCGGAAAAGCTCCAATCTCAACCTAAACGTTGGAAATACCAGATCCCCATCGCGCTTACAATCGTTCTATTGTTGGCATGGTCAGCCACGGCCATCGATTATAAAGGGATAACTCAACGCGGTCCGACGATGGCACTCAATATCTTAAAAGGTCTGGTCAGCCCAGATATGCACACCTTGATAGGCTTTCATGATCAGTCAGTACCTTATTTAATCCTGGAGACGTTATCCATCGCTTTCTTAGGCACTGTAGCGGGCACCATCCTCGCTATTCCCCTGTCCTTCTTGGCGGCGCGCAATGTAACCCCCCGGCCGGTTAATGCACTGATAAACTTATTTATAATGCTCATTCGCACGGTACCTGCTTTCATATACGGACTCATGTTTATTCGAGTGACAGGTCCGGGCGCATTCGCAGGTGTCATGACGATGAGCCTTACTTCAGTGGGAATGCTCGCCAAACGAAACACCGAGGTGGTTGAGGAATTGGATAAAGGCGTACTCGAATCACTAGATGCCGCTGGGTGCACGGGGTTTCAGAAGATTCGCTATGGTATTCTCCCACAGCTTTTTTCGAATTTCATTTCCAACACGATCTATCGATTTGATTTAAATATGAAAGATGCAACCGTATTGGGACTTGTCGGTGCCGGCGGAATCGGTGCTCCGCTGATTTTCAATTTGAGTCTATACCGCTGGGACGTCGTGGGCGCACTCTTAATAGGGCTCATGATTATGGTTTTAATCGTAGAGATTTTTTCCACACGTATACGCACCAAATTGGCCCGCGGCTGAGCATTGACGATGACAGGATAAATGATGAACATAGTTGCAGATTTACACAACCACACATCGGCAAGTACGCACGCATACTCGTCTATGACCGAATGCGGGAAAGCCGCTTCGGAGGCAGGTCTTTTGGCGCTCGCCATAACCGACCATGCCCCCCAATTGCCGGATGGCGTGAATAAAATTCACTTTATGAATTACCACGTTCTGCCTCAAGAGATGTTTGGAATTCGTATGCTCTACGGAGCAGAATTGAACATCCTTGATTACGATGGTTCTTTGGATTTGGATGAAAGCATTTACGAGCGGCTTGACATCTGCATCGCCAGTTTCCACGAATTTACTCTTCAACCCGGTTCAAGAATAGAAAATACACGAGCTTACCTTGGGGCAATGCAGTGTGCGTATGTTGACATTATCGGCCACCCGGATGATGGCAAGATTCCTGTGGATTTTGATGCGCTTGCCAAAGAGGCAGCTCGCATGAATGTCATGCTGGAGGTCAATAACTCCTCTTTAAAAGCTGCCTTCTATCGCCTGAATACTCGTAAAAATTTGATTGAGATGTTGCGCGCGTGTGAAAAGCACGCAACGATGATTGCGATCGGCTCCGATTCTCATTACCATGGGTCAATCGGCAAATTTGACGAGGTGCGGGAATTGCTGGCTGAAGTTAGTTTCCCTGAAGAACTCGTGGTCAACACTTCACTTGAAAAGATTATGGATCGATTGGCTCTTCATCATCCAGGGTTACGCAAGTAGCAGAAAGAGTCTACTCACAATTGATTGCTTTCTCATCTCTTCTTTCGCCTGAATAAACATCTATTTCCTTAAATTTTTATGAATTACGGATGATACTTCTGATCATCCAAAATGTCTCCACACAGTCAAGACATAAATTTTTGATATGCTTACACTAATCAAGAATTTGGGAGAAGTCTTTAATGAAAACACTCTGGACAAACGGAAGCATCTTAAACATAACCAACCAAACAGACTACGACTGGATTACAACAAACGATGATCTCATTTTGGATCTTGGATTTAAAAACAATCAGCCAAATTCGGATATTTTTGATAATGTGATTGACCTTGAGGGCGCGACACTCATGCCTGCATTTATCGATCCGCATAGCCATTTTTCCGCCAATGTGTATAGCTTCATTCAGGCTGATTTATCTGAATGTCTTAGTTTCGAGGATATAGGCAATACAATCAAAAACCATATTGTAGAAAATAAATTGACAGACGACGAATGGATCACGGCTACCGGGTACGATCACAACTTTTTAGAGGAAAAGGATCACCCTCGCAAAGAAGTGCTGGACGCCATATCACTAACCAATCCCATTGCTATTCATCACCAATCAGGGCATTTTGGTGTTTTTAACTCGGCCGCTTTAGCCTATTTGGGAATCGATGAGAATACCCCTGTGCCATCCGGTGGATTGATAGAAACAGATGAAAACGGTCTAACAGGCTATATGGAGGAAAATGCTTTCATTGACAGCGTGAAACGTGCCCCCATGCCTGACATGGATGCTATCCAATCGTCAATCGAAAAAGCCGCGCACCGCTATTTAAGTTATGGGATCACAACGGTTCAAGAAGGCATGATGGTCAAAGAACTCATTCCCTTGTACGAAGCCATTATCAACGGCCCCGATCTCCATATTGATATTATTTATTACACAGGATTAGCGGATAAAGACAAGGTGCTCGATCGCTTTCCCTTAACCGTCGACGATTACCATAGCAATGTTAAGTTTGGCGGCGTCAAGTTGTTCTTAGATGGCTCGCCGCAAGGCAAGACAGCTTGGTTAAGAGAGCCTTACCTCGGCGATGAGGATAACTGCGGGTACGGCACCATGAGTGATCAGCAACTCTATGACGGCCTTACCAAAGCCTACGAGGAGGAGGTGCAACCACTCGCGCATTGCAATGGGGACGCCGCTGTGGCGCAGTATGTGAACGTTATAAGAAAATTGAAAGCCGAGGGCAAAGACTTAGGCCCCCTTAGACCCGTCGTTATCCACGCTCAGTTATTGGGAAGAGATCAGATGAAAGACATAGACGAGCTAGGAATGATCCCCTCTTTCTTTCTGGCTCACATCTTTCACTGGGGAGATATTCATATTGCGAACTTCGGAATGGATCGAGCCGATTATATCAGTCCCGCAAAAACGGCACTCAGCTACGGTATCCCCTTTACACTTCACCAAGACAGCCCTGTTATACCGCCCAATATGATTGAAACGATTGCTTGCGCGGTCAATAGGACTACTAAGCAGGGGGTCGTGCTGGGAGAAGGTGAGAAATTAACTGCTCAAGAGGCTATCACCGCGGTGACATCGAATGCGGCTCATCAGTATTTCGAAGAAAGCATCAAAGGAACGCTTGAGACTGGAAAGAGGGCCAATTTCGTCATCCTGTCCGACAACCCTATGACAGTTCGAAACGATCAAATCAATTCAATCCAAGTATTAAAAACCGTTAAGGACGGACGAGTAGTTTATAGCAAATAAGTAATTGCAGACACCTGTGCTGTGCTATTCTGAGGTATATAGAATTTAATCAGGAGATCCCGTTATGAGTGAAAAAACCGTCTTCGCACGCCGCGACAAAATCAATTATTATCTCGATCTGGCTGAGGTCGTGAGCGAACGCTCCACTTGCCTCCGTCGCCGTTACGGCGCTGTGATCGTCAAAGACGATGAGGTCATCTCGACTGGTTATGTCGGAGCACCGAGAGGCCGTGCCAATTGCAATGAACTCGGTTACTGCATGCGCGAAAAACTCAATGTTCCCAGGGGCGAGCGCTATGAACTGTGCCGCAGTGTCCACGCCGAAGCCAACGCGATTATCAGTGTGGCAAGAAGTGAAATGCTGGGAAGCTCCCTTTACCTGGTCGGCAAAGAAGTCAAGACAGGCGACTATATAGAAGGCGCTACCTCATGTGCCATGTGTAAACGCCTAGTCATCAATGCGGGTATCGAACGTGTTATTATCCGCGATACAAAAGATGACTATCGTATTGTCGATGTCAATGATTGGATTGTAAACGACGAATCACTCGATGGCGTCTTTGGCTATTAACTGCCAAACACCCACAGATGGTTAATAGACCGGCACTCTGGTCCCGGCTCTTACCTCTTCTTGTATTTTATCGACTCGCTCTTCGTTGATGATTTGCTTTAAGAGATTTGCGATGCCGTAGGATTTGCTGTTAATGACCAAGACAGCTCGTGTTTGTTCGCCGATATCTTTATTTATTTTCAGGTCCTCAAAACGAATATTTCCGAATATTTCTGGTTTTTCCACCGTATCTTTATTGTAAATTGTGACATCGATAATCCCATCAAGGATCGCGGGGATCATCTTTGTATACTGCATATCAACGTATTCGATCTCTTTGTCTGTGTCTTCCCTTAATGATTCCATCCATTTTGTGTGATCCGGAGAGTCCATATCTCTTCCAACTCTCAATTTATTTCTATTCAAAACAGATTTATCTTTATATAAAACCACATAACCGCTCAAATAGCTGTAAGGGGCAAATTGCATGACAATACTCAAATTTTCATATTTCTCCCCTAACCTTATGGCCGCTTCCTTGCCCAAAACAGCGAAATCATATTTATCTTCAATAACACCATGAATTCGTTTTTCAGCTCCTTGCATATAGGCAAAGTGGAAAGGAATATCTCTCTTTTCCATTTCATCATAGATCGCGGTCGCGATCCCTTCGTGTTTTTTTGTATAAGGCAGGGGGGACACACCTGAGAGAATGCCCCAGGACGTGAATTCCCAGAGTTTCTTATAGTCAATTTCAGTCAAAAAAGTACCCAATGTACCCCGTTTGGCCCTAACGAAAGTCTTCTCATTTTCAAGGAAGTTCAATGCTTCCTGAACGACTCCTCGGGATGTGTCGAGTTGCTCCGTATAAGAGGCGATGGTATCGATGCGATCCCCCGGCGAATGAGAGATCAGTTCTCTTGCAAGCATCATCGTGACCATACCAGTTTTATTAAACATAGCGAATCTTGAAACCACTAACTTGTCCTCCTAGCTTAAATAAAACGAATCGGTACACTAAATAACGACACAAATAATTATACCTTGTATTTTAATGTTGCGAGTTCAAATTTTCTCGTATTTAGATAACACGCTGTTTATGGCTAGTGTCGATTTATAAACTTTCTTATAGACATTGTTGTAGATATCATCGTATATCCTGGTATTCTCTGCGATGGGATAAAATGTTTCACTCCTTTTGACTAATTTGTTGACTCCGTCTTCCTCATCTTTGAATACACCAATGGCGACCCCTGCAGATATCGCGGCTCCTACCGCACAAACTTCGGGAGTCGCGAGTCTTATGACCTTAACATTGAAAATATCTGCCGTTGACTGCATGGCCACATCAGATTTGCTACCGCCGCCCACAACAAATAACTCCTTTACGCGCGTCTTAATATCTTTTTCTACGATCTCAAGCCCGTCTCTTAGCGTATAGGCAATACTCTCAATAATCGCTTTATAGAGGTGTTCTTTTTTGTGATCATCTGTCCACCCAATAATCGCGCCCTTCGCATCTGGATAAAGAACATAGTGGGGCGCCCAGAAAGGATATACAAAAAGTCCATTTGAGCCGGCAGGTAAATCTTTTGCCTTTTCGTTCATTTCTTTCAACAGTTGTGGAAAGTCTTCTTCCAAAGCATATTGCTTACAAAACCAGGTGACGAGCCAGTAGCCACGATCGATTGCAAATTCCGGGTTCCACGCATGCGGGATTGTGCTGGGCCACGTATAATAGGAAAATTTCCCATCTTTTACAAACTTCCGGCTCGTCAAAGCTAAGGTTGCTAACGTCCCATAACTGATGGTGGCTTGCTCAGACGTGAACGCTCCACTGCCAAGTGTTTCACACTGCTTGTCCCCACCTGCGGCGACGATGGGAAGTCCCACGGGCAAGCCCGATTCACGACTTGCTTGCTCTGTAACGTGCCCCATGATTTCCCCGGCATGGAAAAGTTTAGGCAGCTGATCTCTTCTGACTCCCGCGATTTCATAGACAACGTCTAAACCAAACCAATCCAATTTTTTAATATCGAAAGGAAGCGCTCCCACTTGCATCCCAACAGAATCGTGGTATTCATCTGTCAATTTATAGGTGATGAGGCCGCCTAGCGTTAAGTATTTATAAGCTTTTTCAAAAGTTTCTTTTTCATTATATTTCAACCAATTGAACTTGGACCGATTGGCAAGCATATCGAGCATCGTCTTCCCGAACATATAAATTACTTTATCGAATCCTTTGACTAGACGTGGGGCATCCTTGAGAGCTTGGGGGGCTCTTCTTCGATCGACCCACGTGATCCAGTCTCTTATATATTCGCCGTCCTTGTCTAACGGAATAATATTGTCTCTGTTGGCGGTGATGCTGCATGCCTTGACTTTATGAATAGCTTGTCCCAATTTCTCTGACACTCGGTTCGTTACAACACAAACATTTTGCCAAAAATCATCTGCGGGCACTTCGGCCCAACCGGGTTCCAGTGAATAATAGGGTTTATTCAGCACCCTTTCATTGGCGATCTCATCGCCTTCGCAATTGAACACCAAGGCTCGAACACTTTGAGTTCCAATATCGATCGCCATAATATAAGTTTCACGGTCCACTTGGATTACCCCTCTTCATCTAATTTGAATCTTGTACTATTCTTGTGTCTTGTATTTTTCATAAACAAGCATGTATTTGTCCCGGTATGGTGCCGGCGCGTGTTTTTCTAAAGTGTGTTTAATGTTCCATTCTTTTATCGTAGTTTCACCCTTTTGATTGACCCACACTTCGAATTTTTTCTTGACAGCCGCTTTAAACATAGGGGGCAGAGAATTGACTATCTCCTCATACATTATCTTACTATTGCCTTCCCATGTTAACTCTTCAATTTTTATCTTATCCATTCAACTTACCTTCCCTTTTTTCTAATATATTTGTGACGATATTTTTCCAATCATCTACAATCCCAATATCTACCTTGTTAAATAGGGTGGCATCGGGATCATCGTTAATCGCGATAATTTTCTTGGCCTTCCTAATTCCCGTTAAGGTTTGATTGCTACCGGAAACACCTAACAGCAAGACAACGGATGCGGACAAAATAGTTCCGCTGACTCCTACCTGCCTCGAATAGGGTGCGAGCCCGCCCGCAACGAGCGGCCGTGTTACGCCCCATTCACCTCCCAGAACGTGTGCCAATTGTTTGACCAAGGCAAGGTCTTCGCCTTCTTTGATCGCGTTGCCGGCAACCACTACAAGTTTAGCCTGATCGAGTTTCCCCGGTTGTCTCTTGACCTGCCGAGCAATAATCGTGAGATTCTTTTGCGAAAGATTTCCTTCATTGATAGTAAGTTTAGGATTCCTCTCACCTTTTTCAGTGGGTGGATCCATGACTCCCGGTCGCACGGTCGCCATTTGGGGAAACGTTTTTGGAGTGACGATTTCAGCTAGGATTTCTTCGCCGTAAGCCGGTCGAATTTGCTCTAATCCAACGGTTTGATCGTATCCAATCTCCGTGCAGTCTGCGGTAATGCCCGTTTTTAAATGAGCTGCCACTCGGGGCGCAAAGCTTCTGCCAAGAGGCGTCGCGCCGACCAGCAAGATCTCTGGCTCTTGACTCCTTACATAGTCGCATACGGCGTCTTGGTAATGCTCGGTTGTCAAATACTTGTCTTGGTACTCATAAACAAATGTTTCATCTAAATAACTCATGACGTGTTTGAACTCGGGATCTGACAACAGTCCCTTATCTTCATTGTTCATGGCAACGATGCCATGAATTTTATGGGGGATGTCACCCATCATGGCAAGGGTCTTTCCGATAAGTTCCAGGCCCACCGGGAGTATCTTGGCATTGTCTATTTGTAAAAATATGCCTATATTCACAAAAGCTCCTCCCATTCCGCCAGTTTTGCGACGAGGAAATCTGTATTTTCGGAGCTGTTACCCGATCGTATTTCTCCCCTTCTTGTAATGGTAGGGACAAACATTCTTTTAACTCGTGTGGGAGAACCTTGATATCCAAAATGATCCGGATCCGTATCGTCCAAATCGCTTAACTCTAACATTTCAATAGGTTTTTTCTGAGCTAGCATTTTATCTCGAAAGCTTGAGACTCTGGGAGTGAAAGATTCGTTGCTTATGGAAAGAACTGCGGGGAGTTTTACTCGGATTGTATCTACATACTCTCCCCTATTACTGACGACCACGAGTTCGTCGCGTTGTATGTCGACTATTTGAGATACGTAATAGACATGGGCATATCCCAGAATTTCTGCCAGTTCTGCTGCTACCTGTCCTGTGTCTCCATCCGACGATTGTTGACCACAGAATATGATGTCGGGCAATCCAATTTTTTTTATTCCCAAGGCCAGAGTATAGGCGGTCGCCAATACATCCGCGCCTGAAAATGATTTGTCCCGCATGTGATAAACGTCATCCACACCGAGTGATAGAGCGTTCCTCAACGAGGCCCTGGCCTGTTTGGGCCCCATCGTGATCGCTTTGATCGTTCCGGTAGTTTTTTCTCTTGTCTGAAGACATGCTTCAAGGGCACGATGATCGTCCGGATTGGGTATGGAGCCCGCGCTCTCCCTTATGAGAGAGCCCGTCTCCTCATCTTGCTGTATGTCCTTTGTATCCGGAACTTGTTTGAGACAAACTACATAGTTGATAAATCTAGCCCTGACTTTCTACCCATTTCGTCTATACGTAATTAACGCTTGTCTTCAATGATAACGCCTGGATTCATGATGTGGTTGGGATCAAAACAATTCTTAATACCTTCCATTAACGAGTAGGATGATCCGTGTTCGTCTTTAATATACTTGCTACGATGTTTTCCGACTCCGTGGTGATGGCCAATGGAGCCGCCGTGCTTGAGCGTCACTTCCATGATGATGTCCCAGATAAGCCGATGAACCCTCTCCGCGTCTTCCACGTCAGGCTTTGGCATGGCTCCTATTTGGAAATAGATGTTGGTTCCATGCATATAACTGTGGGATGAATGGCCCGAGAAGAACATGGTTTCAGGCACTTCATAATAAACCCGATCCACAGTCTCTTCGTAAATATCGGCGATATGATCCCATGAGCTCGATATTTCTACCGTGTCTGCCAAGATGCCCATCGGTCCATAATGTTCGTATTCATCGGCGGCGTCATTTCGATGCGTAAGCCATATGTCGACAGGTTTCTTGCCTGCCGCGATGCCTCCGTTTTCGGTTGCGATTCGATCGATTGTTTGGCCTTCGTATTCACAGAGGCCTTCCGTGCCCTCTGACAGAAAGAGCAATAAATTTTCGCCCTCTTCCATGAACGCTCCATACGGTTTTTCGCATTCCAACCAATCGTGCAGCCTCACCACTGCGGGCCTGATTTCCTCTCTCATGACGAGTTGTATGATCTCAAGGCCTTGCCTTATCGTGGATACCCGATAGGCTTGCATCCATCTTGATTCTGGTTTGGGGAACAGTTTTACGGTGACTTGTGTGATGATCCCGATGAATCCTTCTGAGCCTACAAATAGATGTCGCAAGTCCGGTCCTACTGCGCGTCTGGGACTTGATTTTATCCTAACGATTTCTCCATTGGGAAGAACGGCTTCTAGACCTAGAAGTAGATCCTCGATGCCTCCATACTTAGTGGAAAATTGCCCTGTGGAACGTGTCGCGACGAGTCCGCCCATTTCGGCTAAATCCATGGATTGAGGATAGTGGCCTAAGATATAGCCTTTTTCATTGACATAGGCTTCTAAATCTTTAATGTATACGCCCGCCTCACACGTGACTGTCAAATTCTCATCATTTAAATCCAGTATTTTGTCCAGTTTAGTGAGGTCAATGACTAACGTGTCGTCTCTTACGGTTTCTGCTCCCGCTAATACACCGGAACCGCCGCCGTAAGGAATGACGGGAATATTATTTTCATTGCAAAGCTTTAGTACACGTGCGATGTCTTCGGCATTTTCAGGTTGCACTACCGCCACCGGCAAGGTGGGCTCCCACCCAAAATGTTTTTGATAGAGGCGAAGCGCGTATAAATCGACTGCTTTTTGATGTCTCGTGGAATCATCTACCAGTACATTTTGCTTGCCGAGCAGTTCGTATAAATGTTCCAATAATTGTTGCTTTTCCATTTTCATTTCTCCAATGTGGCTGTTTTGGCCGCTATTATATTGATACCTGTATCCAATATATTTTCTAAAACGATGTCTCCCATTGTGACGGGCGCTTGCACGCGCGTTGTTTTTAATAATTCGATACAGTGTTTAAGCTTTTTCTTAGGGACTTCCCCGTCAGAAATCACTGGCAAATAGGGATGGTCTGCTCCGTCTAAACTGACGATGGTGGTGACCATTCTTTGCGGATTAAAGAATTCTGTTTGGGCGAACAGTTTGCCTCTGGGACAATTATAGCCGCTAATATTTAAGATTTTTCCGTCATCTTCTTCAATTTCGATATCGCAGCCCAAGGGACAGACAATGCATGTCAATTTCATTTTATCCACCTGCCTTAGAAAGCGAGACCACAAGAGGCTCTTGGTCGTGGATCTCTTTTACCATGTCTTCATTTAACTGAGCAAGGACCATTTCTTGTGGTCTGACCACTTGATGCGTCTTTCGATAGAGTTCCTTGTCCCCTTGCGAGATTGAGACGATCGCCTTTTCTATGACGGTTCGGGTTCTAAAATAGAGGGATAAGGTTTTATTGTCCCCGAATTTATATGTATTGGGAATCAAGAAATTGACATTGTCGCCGGCTACGATATCGATCTCTTTGGCTTGTTTGGTGTCTTTACTAATATACTGATAAGCTCCTCTGGCGGCTATTTCTCCTGTATCGGAGACATAGTCCACTAAATCAAATACATTGACTACATTACCTGCGGCGAAGATGCCGCCAACGGTTGTCATCAAGTGATTGTCGACGTGGGGACCTTTTGTGATCGGTGAAATCGAGATGCCGGCGTTGACGCTGAGCTCATTTTCCGGAATTAACCCCACAGAGAGGACGAGCAAGTCGCATGTGATCTCTCGTTCGGTGCCTGCTATTGGGTTCTTATTCGCGTCAACCTTTTGGACGGTCACTCCTTCGAGCTTGTGGTTACCTCTGACCCTTGTCACCGTTGTCGAAAGGTGAAGGGGGATGTCATAGTCGTCTAAACACTGGTAGACGTTGCGCGCTAATCCTCCGGGGCT
>LSQX01381397.1_pt1 | contig 20954 bp, 17 predicted proteins | sample 654561 | NCBI WGS metagenome assembly LSQX01 (sample SAMN04489861, study PRJNA283612) | anaerobic digester metagenome | isolation source: 4 biogas reactors fed with cattle manure at either 37C or 55C with and... | place: Denmark: Kongens Lyngby | collected 2014 | reverse complement strand
GCGCTCTACCCCTGAGCTACATCGGCCAAAGTTGAGCGGGAGACGGGGCTCGAACCCGCAACATTCAGCTTGGAAGGCTGAAGCTCTACCAATTGAGCTACTCCCGCTTATACTTTTTAAACCAACTAGGTTGGCACGTCCATCACTTAAATGAAGACTTGTGGGGAGAGCAGGATTCGAACCTGCGAAGACATAGTCAGCAGATTTACAGTCTGCCCTCGTTGGCCGCTTGAGTATCTCCCCATCCAATTAAATCGAGCCGGCAGAGGGATTCGAACCCACGACCCCGAGATTACAAATCACGTGCTCTGGCCAACTGAGCTATGCCGGCTTTTAATCTTCATTCTATGTAAAAGAACAGTCCGTTTTTGTGTAACGGACTGCAAATGTACGAAGTTTTACGAATTCTCCAAATTTTTGGAAAAAAATATTTTTCGTGATTATCTGTCTGAGATTTTTTCCTTTTTTCGAATGATTAACTTCTTTAAAGTATCTACCGATAAATCAATACATTCCTCAAATGATTGACCTGATTTTTTCACCACGATATCATCTCCCGGCACCTCTAATTTTATATCTACAAATTTGTTTTCTTTTTCTGAAACATTCTCTACTCGCATCGCAACTTGTACCGCTATGATTTTATCATAGTATTGCTCAAGTTTACTTAATTTTCTATTTACGTATTCTTCTAATCCGTCTTTGGCTGTGAAATTAACTGTCTGAAGATTGATTGTCATAATTTTTCTGTTTTTGCTCCCTTGGATGGGCTTGATTAAACACTTTTTTTAACTCATCAATGCTACCATGCGTATAAACTTGCGTGGATGCCAAACTTGAATGCCCCAAAAGCTCTTTGACCGTATTCAAATCTGCCCCACGATTCAACATATGAGTAGCAAAGCTGTGCCTCAAAATATGAGGACTTTTTTTATGCTTCGTACTAACTAGACTAAGGTAAGAATTTACAAGATTATATACAAGCTTATCGCTAAAAGCTTTGCCCTTTGCCGTGAGAAACAAGACATCAGTTTGCGCATTGTATTCCCGCTCACGACTGTCCATATAACTTTGAATTTCACTTAACAATTTATCGCTCAAAGGTATAATCCGCTCCTTATTGCGTTTACCCAAAACTTTCAAAGATTTTTGCGAAAAATCAACATCCTCTACCTTCAAACTAATTAACTCAGCCCTTCTCATTCCGGTCTGGTACAAAAGATCAAGCATCAGCTTGTCACGAAAACCGAGAAAATCATACTTGAAAATATTTTTACTTTCAAACAAAATTTTGGTTTCCTCTTCGGACAAAGGCAATTGAACTTCCTTATAATGTTTTAAGGATTTAATCCCAGCCAAAGGCGAAGTTTTAATTTCCCCGATTTTCAACAGAAATTTATAATAAGCTCGTAACGAGCTTAATTTTCGATTGATGGTTCTCTCGGAAAGGGATGATTTCGAAAGAAAAATCAGAAAACCTCTGATATGTGCTTTATCTGCTTTCTCTATTTCCTCCGATTCGGTTTCTTGAAAATAGTAATTTACAAAATCGGTCAAATCCTTCTCGTAGCTTTTGATTGTATGCAGAGAATAGTTTTTCTCAAATTCCAGATATTGTAAAAATTTGGATAGGGACATAAAAAAAACCTGTTCACCAAAGTTAAAGAACTTTTGCGAACAGGTCTAATTATATTTTAATAAAATCTTATGCTTCTTCCAAGCTCTGCATTCTTTGCTTGTAAGCCGCACGACTTCTTTGTTGTCTTTTTAAAACAGAAGGTTTATTATATTGCTGACGGCTTCTTAGTTGACGAACCACTCCGGTTCTGTCAAATTTACGCTTGTACTTTTTCAACGCTTTGTCGATTGATTCTCCGTCTTTTACTGGTATAATTAACATATTAACTCTTATTTTGAGGTTGCAAAGATAATAAAGTTTTCAATCTCTGCAAAAAAATCATTTTAATCTTTCAATATATTTCTTCCAATTACTAATTTTTGGATTTCTGTAGTCCCTTCTCCAATTGTACAAAGTTTGGAGTCACGGTAGAATTTCTCAGCCGGGAAGTCTTTGGTATATCCGTATCCGCCGAAAATCTGCACGGCATCATTTGCAATTCGGACACATGCTTCGGAAGCATAGTATTTTGCCATTGCTCCTTCGGTTGTCATAGGCAAATCTTTGTTTTTCAAGTAAGATGCTTTTTGAATTAGAAGTTCAGATGCTTCTATTTCAGTTGCCATTTCTGCTAATTTAAAATTGATGGCTTGGAAACTCGCAATTGCTTGTCCGAACTGATGTCTTTCTTTGGCGTATTTCAAAGCAGATTTATAAGCTCCCTTTGCGATTCCTAAACTTAAAGCTGCGATAGAAATTCGACCACCATCCAAAATCTTCAAAGCTTGTTTAAATCCTTCTCCGACTTCTCCTAAACGATGACTATCAGGCACACGTACATTATCGAAAATTAATTCTGCCGTTTCCGAGGCTCGCATTCCCAATTTATTTTCCTTTTTCCCAGAAGTAAATCCTGGCATTCCTTTTTCCAAAACAAATGCAGTTGCATTATTGGAAGCTCCCTTTTCGCCAGTTCGTGTCATCACTACAGCGATTTCACCACTAATCGCATGGGTAATGAAATTTTTGGCACCGTTGATAATCCAGTCATCTCCGTCTTTTTTGGCCGTTGTACTCATTCCGCCGGCATCCGATCCCGTATTATGTTCTGTCAAACCCCAAGCACCGATATGCTCACCCGACGCAAGCTTTGGGATCCATCTTTTCTTTTGTTCTTCATTTCCAAAAGTCAAAATATGATTGGTACAAAGTGAATTATGTGCTGCAATGGAAAGTCCTATCGAAGGGTCAATCTGTGAAATTTCATCAATAATTGAAACGTATTCATAATAAGAAAGCCCACTTCCACCCAAGTCTTCTGGCACCAAAATTCCCATAAAACCCATTTCACCAGCTTTCTTAAACACCTCTACCGGGAAATGCTGGCTTTCATCCCACTCCATCATATCAGGAGCAATATGCTGTTTGGCGAATTCGCGTGCGGATTCTGCTATAATTTTCTGATTTTCGGATAATTCAAAGTTCATAATCAATTTTTTGGGATTTGGAGAACCTACAAAGATTCTTCTTATATTTTCAAAAGCCCAAAATTAAGAAAATTTGACAGAATAAAAATTAAACCCTAATCAAATACCATATAAGGCTCCAACTCTGCAAACTTTTCTGCGCTCACTGCAAAACAGTTCTCAAAAGTCTTAGCATCTGGAAAACTACCGCCCAAAGATTTTTTATAATTAAGAATTGTATTTGCTTGTCTTTCAGAGAACCCCAAATCAACCCAGTCTTCTTTGGTCAAATGATTGGGGTTAAACTTTTGCAATAAATGTTTTTTTTCACTTTCTGCCCTTTCAGTTTCTTCCTCTTCTTCCAATAATCTAATCGTTCCTTCAGATTTTGGAGCCGATGGCAAAACAATGTAAGGTTTCATCTCCTCATACTTTTTTTCACTGATTACAAAGCAATTCTTAATCTGATCCAAAGAAGTGAATTTCCCACCCAAATATCTTTTGTATTTCAGAATAGAAGCTGCTTGATTTTCAGAAAAACCAATTCTTTCCCAATCTTTTTGAGAATACTCATTGGGATTGAATTTTATATACTGAATTTTAATTTCAGTTTTTTTGGAATAAGTATTGGAAAAATCAGAGTTTTTATAGGTATTCAAATCACCAAAAACTATATAAGGTTCAATTTCTACAAATTTTTTATCGGTAATGACATAAGAATTTTTGATTTGTTCCTTCGTAGTGAAATTGCCTCCTAAGGAATATTTATACTTCAAAATCGAATGGGCTTGTCGCTCAGAAAAACCCAATTCCTGCCATCCTTCAATGGATAATTCATTGGGGTCAAAATCCTTCAAAGCCCTGGACTCTTTTAACTCCTGACCGGTTTCATTCGCTTTCTCGCTCGAAGCCAACACCTCATCGGGAAGATCGTAAATGGAGTATTCAGGTGGTTTGTTTTCGATAAAATAAATCAGAATCTGAAGCGCAATCAAAAGTGCAATAAAAGCAAAAATCCCAATTCGTTGCGATTTGCTGTAACGAATCCGGGATTTTGCAAAAGTCCTCATGTGTTATATTTTTTTTAGCTTATCGAAGCTGAATCATGCTCTGTTTTTTTAATTTTTTAACTAAAGTATAAACTTTCTGACAATTATCATAATTTTTTCTTAATTATAAATCAAAAACTGATTTTCTTCGAATAACAATGCCATCTTTTACCCATAAAAAGAAAGCCATAATCAGGTAAAATGCGAAAGTTATCCCGAGGGTTACAAATGACAAATAAATGTACAGCAAACGCAATCGGGAAGCGCGAACTCCAAATCGGTCGGCAATGCGAGAAATCACATTGAATCCATTGAATTCTAAAAAATTTCTTAGTTTATCAAACATGTTTCAGAATTTGTAGTCCCAATGCGCAATTTAAACATTTTTTCTCATTGCAAAAGTGCTTTTTCAATTCCAAATAAGCTTGAGATTCAAATGCGTTTTTTGCTTTGAGTCCCAATTTTTGAAATTCCTGAATGATGGTATTTTTCTCGGGCTGAAGTTCACGAAGCAATTCCAGTAATTCTTCTGAAATTTCTGCACCCCGATGTTTAGCATAGACGAATTTCAGGGGGATAATTACATTGATAATCATTCGATCGATTAATTCATTGGAAATTTTCTTATCCGATTGAGACGAACTTTTTTTCTCGAGTCGAAAATGGTTTTTCCAAAATTCAGGATATTCTAAATCTTGAAAAACTTTTTGGATTTTCATGACTTCTTTCGTTCCCATCAGGAAGGTAAATACGTTTTGATAATGCGCATAGATAGTTGCAAGTTGCATCATTCTGACCGTTGGAAAGCTGGGCGGTCGTAGTCGAAAAAATTTAAAAATGTGACTTTCTATGGATTCTACTCCAAATTTCGATTGCAAAAAGGAATAATTCTTCTGGAGATTTTGCACATAAGGATCATCGCTGGTAAAGTTTAAAAATCCGGCTTGCCCAAAAAACAAGGCATAAATATAGTCGGGATTTGTTTGAACTTTGTTTAGAATTTTGAAATCGAATGAGTCTGCCCAGATCATAAAAGCTTCGGCATTAATTTTCAAGCCAAATGCATAAGCCATTTTTTTGAAAAGCAATTCTTCCCAATTTTTATTGGCTTTCAGGAATTCAATCTCGATTTCCTGCGTTTTTCGTTCCAATCGCTCAACTACCAATCGTTCTAACCAAAAGTTGACGGAGTCGTGCTGAATCAAATGAATGCTTTTTTCACAGGGTATAAAGTTTCGTCCAGCTTCCAATAAGTTTTCATAATTGCGAAGCACCTCGTCTGGAATGTAATTTTTCAATTCCAGTGTTTTGATGTTTTTTGATTCCAGGAACTCGATGGCCATATCGTGTTCGTAAACGACATGCAGAATGATGTTTTCGTAGTTTTTATCGCCGGTATGTTTGTGCAAATCCCAATCAGAACTTTTTACATGGATTTCAATATTTCCGACCCAGATTTTATCATCTATTTTAATTTTAGCCAATGAGAAATCGGGTCCGGCGTCAATTTTATTCCATAAACCTTTTGACTCCACTGAAACCAAGGATCCGTCAGTTGTCTGTAAATTTGCTGATTTGAGCAACTGGAACCTCCATATAAAATGTAGGAATTTTTCTTTCAAGGCAAAGGGATTTAAGTTTTTCTCTTTAAAATTAAGAATAATTTAAATGCCAATTGCCATTTCCAAAATCGGAAATGATTTTATTTATAATTCTTCAGAACCTCTTAACTTTTCGGCATTTTCTGCTAATTTCAAAGCGTCAATCATTTCTTGGATATCTCCGTTCATGAAGTTGTCGAGATTATAAATGGATTTATTGATTCGGTGATCAGTTACTCTTCCTTGGGGATAATTGTAAGTTCTGATTTTCGCTGAGCGGTCACCGGTAGATACCAGTGATTTTCGCTGTGCTGAACGCTCTGCATGCTTTTTCTCGTATTCGGTTTCATAGAGTTTTGTACGAAGCAATTGCAAGGCTCTTTCTCGGTTGGCGTGCTGAGAACGTCCTTCTTGACATATAATAACAATTCCGGTAGGTTTATGGGTTAGCTGAACTTTTGTTTCGACTTTGTTTACGTGCTGTCCACCCGCCCCACTTGATCTTGCTGTTTGGTATTCCAAATCAGCTGGATTGATTTCCACATCGACTTCTTCGGCTTCGGGTAAAACGGCTACTGTTATGGCCGATGTGTGTACCCTACCTTGAGACTCGGTTTCAGGAACTCTTTGTACACGATGAACTCCACTTTCGTATTTCATGGTTCCAAACACAGCATTGCCCTGAACTTCCATGATGAGTTCTTTAAAGCCTTTCACAGAACCTTCGTGTGAATTCAGCACTTCGTATCTCCAGCCTTTTTCTTTGAAATACATAGTGTACATACGAAAAATATCTTCCACGAAAATCGCGGCTTCGTCTCCTCCGGTTCCGGCTCGTAATTCTACGATGACGTTTTTTTCGTCTTCAGGATCTTTTGGGATGAGCATGAATTTAATTTCTTCTTCGGCCTCTGGAATTTTATGGATAGCTTCATCTTTCTCAAGTTTGGCCAATTCCACCATTTCGGCATCGCTACCATCGGAAATGATTTCATCAGCTTCTGAAATGATATTGAGCAATGACTCGTATTCCTGTTGTTTGTCAACGATGTCTTTTAAATCCGAATATTCTTTATTGAGTTTGGCATAACGTGCCTGATCAGAAATCACATCGGGTTGGATGATTAGATCTGAAACCTCATCAAATCTTTGTTTAATTGCTCTTAATTTTTCCAGTAAACTGCTGTCGGCCATTTTCTAATTTTTGGATTGCAAAGGTATAAGTTAGAATTCAAAATGAAAAGTTAGGGGTTGTAAATATGTAAGATCAAAAAAATTGGTGTAGGATAAAATAAATTTTCTTTTAAACAGTACAGACATTTTTATTTGTCTTGACCTTCTTTCTGTAAATTCTCTTTAGATATTTATGATTTCTTTTGTTCCTTTCGGAAAGGTTCGTTGGTTCGGTTGGTATTGTATATGTCAATGATATTCCTCTCGGTAAAGCCAATCAAGCTTTCAAAAATAAGGTTTTTCATCAAGGAAAGTCTTCGTTATTTTAGGTCGGAAGAATTTGGAAGACATCGGTCTTATTTATACCTTTAGTCATCTTCGAATTTATAGGTTTTCCCTTGAATTTTCATTTTTTCGACTTGTTTAAGGTCTGGCGTACCATGGCAGAAGCATCTTATAAGTATGGTGCAAGCATGACATAAGGATGGCACAACCATGGTGTGAGCATGGTATAAGCATGGCATAAACAGGGATCTAAGTGGGATAGCAATGGGGTTATCTATGGAGTATGAGGTTGGGAATTAAGTAATTTCTTGTTTTTATTGCTATTTCAGGACGGGGCAAATCATAAAAAAAGCCGTCTCATTTTGTAAATGGAACGGCTTTTAAATTATACGAGATTTATAAATTATCTCTTAACGATTTTCTTAGTTTCGGTGTTTTTACCGTCTGTGATAGTAACTAAATAAACACCTTTTGCTAAGTCAGAAACATTGTAAGAATCTGCTGCTGCAAAAGTTTTAACTGTCCTTCCTGCAAGATCAATAACTGTAACTGTTAGGTTATCTACATTGAATTTAGAAGTTAAGTTCAATTGGAAGTAGTTTTTCACAGGATTAGGTGTCAAACCAGAAGATTTAGCATCAAGATCAGAAACACTCAAAGGAGCGCCTAAGATTTTAAAGTCATCAACTTTAAAACCGTACGCATCAACTGAAGTACATCTAATTGCCACTCTAACTGTTTTATTAGCATAATAATCTAAATCGAAGCTTGCTAATCTCCACCCGTCAGGATAGGTAGCGACATCTCCGTCTACCCATTCAAAGTCCTCTGGACCTGAAGGAACTCCATCACCCTCGTAAACATATATTTCAAAAGTCTCATCTCCATACAAATCTGTTAATGCGTCAACATAAAACTCTACTTTGTTATTTGACGGCCCCAAAGTGACAGCAGGGCTAACTAACCAATCATCATTTGGTCCAGTTCCACCATCAGCCGGAAGTACTGCGGCAAAGGAAATAGCATATTTATCACCTGAATATGCAGAGAAACGCGTGGTATTAGAGTCTTCAACTCCAGCTGCTACAGGGTTAAATATTATATATGCCTGAGGATCGTAAGCATTAGGGTAAGTTGCCCCCGTAAAGCTATAGGTTGGAGATTGATCAACATCAATAGTAATCCAATTACCTATATCTGTGATTATGAAGTCTTCATATGATTCAAAATCATCTTCGAACAATACACTCTGCGCATTAATGACTGAAAAACCGGCTACCATAGCCAAAGAGAATAAAACTTTTTTCATAATAATCTATTTTAAATTTACTTAATACATCAAAATTAAACATTTTTTTCATTACTGTTTAATTCTTAGAAAAAAACCAAAAATAAATTTTGGGTTTTTCTTTATAGAACATGGTAAATTTATCTCTTAACGATTTTCTTCGTTTCGGTGTTTTTACCGTCTGTGATAGTAACTAAATAAACACCTTTTGCTAAGTCAGAAACATTATAAGAATCTGCTGCTGCAAAAGTTTTAACTGTTTTCCCAGATAAGTCAGTAATTGTTACAGTAAGATTCGAAGCGTTGAATTTAGATGACAAATCAACATTGAACGTATCAACTACAGGGTTTGGATAAACTGAAGATGCTTTCGCGCTCAAATCAGAAACACCTAAAGAACCGGTCGTTACTTTGAAATCGTCTACCAACAATCCGTACATGTCATTTGAGTTATAACGAATTGCGATTCGAACTGTCTTTCCAGCATAGACATCTAAGTTATAAGAGTCTTTTCTCCACCCCTCATCACCATCAATCAAATTGCTATCCTCCCAACTAAAGTCAGTAGTAGAAGGAACTCCTGTACCCTCGTACACATAGAACTCGTACTCTTCAGGGCTATATATGTGGGACAAAGCCTTTACGTAAAATTCCACAACATTGTCTGAATTACCAAGAGTAATAGCTGGCGTGATCAACCAGTCACTGTTCTGAACATCTACAGAAGCCCATGCCATGATGTATTTTTCTCCTGAATGCGGATCCCAATTTTCACCTGAATCGGTTGTCAAGTTTAATGCTTGACTCGGATTAAAAATCTGCCATGCTTTTTCAGCGTGAGAATTAGGGTAATCTGTATTATCACCCGAGTAACTATAAGTTGGAGCACCGTCCTCATCAATTACAATCCAGTTACCAATTCCATCTATGATGAAATCTTCATAAGACTCAAAATCATCTTCAAATAGTACGATTTGGGCATTTGATATCGAAAATCCTGCCACCACGGCCAAAGTAAATAGAACTTTTTTCATAATTTTTTAATTTTAATATTCAAATTTATGAAATTTTTATTCCTTACTAATAGTAAATCATAAAAAAATCTCTGTTTATCTGGAGAACAGCAATTCTCGATATTTAGTAAGTGGCCAAATCTCATCATCAACCAGCATCTCAAGCTCATCCACATCTGCACGGATAACATCAAAGTAAGGCTTAACCTTTTCGGAATAAGCTTCTGCTTTTTTATGAGTATCTAAAATCTTCTGACATTTTTTCATTTCTGAAATCGTCCGATCGACCGAAACTTTTATTCCGGCAATTTTACCCGATATCATTTTAATTAAGTCTATTTGTTCTTGCGCCAATGATTTGAATTCCTCTGCAGAGAAAATTTCTTTCAGCCCTCGCACATTTTCAATTAGCTTATTTTGGTAATTAACCGCAGTCGGGATGATATGGTTTCTTGCCAAATCCACCAAAACTTGCGCTTCGATGTCAATCAAAGTTGAGTATTTCTCTAACTTGATTTCGTTTCGGGCTTCAATTTCTACTTGACTCAAAACTCCATTCTCCACAAATAAACTGACGAACTTCGGTTCCAATTCAATTTTAAGCGCTTCCGGGGTCGATTTCAGGTTTTTTAATTTTCTTTTGGCCGCTTCTTTTTCCCATTCAGGGCTATAGCCATCGCCTTCAAATAAAATGTTTCGAGAGGTTTTGATATAATCCCGCAACACATTAAAGATTGCTTCGTCTTTTGAAAAACCCTTTTGGATTAACTTCTCGACTTCTGATTTGAATAATTTCAACTGATGCGCAACAATTGTATTGATCACCATCATCGCTTCAGCACAATTGGCGGAAGAACCCACTGCACGGAATTCAAATTTATTACCGGTAAAAGCAAAGGGCGAAGTTCTATTCCGATCGGTATTATCCAATAGGATTTCTGGGATTTTCCCAACGATGTTCAATTTCAAATCTGTTTTCTCGTCTGGGGACAATCTTCCTTTCGTTACTTTTTCCAATTCATCCAAAACGGCTGAAAGTTGAGATCCTATAAAAATCGAAATAATCGCCGGTGGCGCCTCATTTGCTCCCAAGCGATGGTCATTGCTCGCAGAAGCAATTGTACTTCTCAATATATCACCATAATCGTGAACCGCCTTAATTGTGTTGATAAAGAACGTCAGAAATTGTAGGTTTTTCTTTGGGTTTTTACCGGGACTCAAAAGGTTTTCTCCTGTATCTGTACTCAGCGACCAATTGTTGTGTTTACCGGATCCATTTACACCCTTAAATGGTTTTTCATGGAACAAGACTTTGAAATTGTGTTTTTTCGCAATTCGCCCCATCAAATCCATCAACAATGAGTTATGGTCAACTGCTTGATTGGCCTCTTCGAAAATCGGTGCACATTCAAATTGATTAGGCGCCACCTCATTGTGACGGGTTTTAATTGGTATTCCCAATTTCATACATTCAATTTCCAATTCCTGCATAAACCGAAGAACTCGCAAAGGAATCGAGCCAAAATAATGATCTTCGAGTTGCTGTCCTTTTGCGGGCGAATGCCCCAAAAGTGTTCTTCCTGTTAATTGTAAATCTGGACGAGAATTGAACAAAGACGAGTCCACAAGGAAGTACTCCTGCTCCCAACCCAAAGTGGATTGGACTTTATTTACATTTCGGTCGAAATATCGGGCTACTTCTGTTGCTGCTTCATCCACCGATTGCAAAGCTCTCAACAAAGGCGTTTTATAGTCGAGTGTATCACCGGTGTAGGAAATAAAAACCGAAGGGATGCACAAAGTTGTATCGATTACAAAGGCTGCAGAAGTTGGATCCCATGCTGTATAGCCTCTTGCTTCAAATGTATTTCGGATTCCTCCGTTTGGAAAACTGGAAGCATCCGGTTCTTGTTGCGCCAAAAGAGAGCCATTGAATTGTTCAATCGCAAAACCTCCTTCCACCGTGCTGAAAAAGGCATCGTGTTTCTCTGCCGTACTTCCTGTCAACGGCTGAAACCAATGTGTATAATGCGTTGCTCCTTTTGAAATTGCCCATTCTTTCATAGCCGAAGCGACTTGATCGGTTATTTCACGAGGGATTTGCTCCCCTTTTTCTTTGGCCGCGACGATATACTTATACGCACTTGGAGTCAGATATTCCTTCATGGTTTCATCTGAAAAAACATTTTCATTGTACAAACGAGATAGACGTTGTGGGATTTTCACCTCTATCGGTTCTCTTCGAAAGACCTCTTTTAATGCGTGAAATCGTAATTGAGACATGACACTATCATTTTAATTGGGTTTATTTGGCAAATTTACAAGAAAATCAAAAGCAACCCTTATTTTTTTAGGGGTTAAATCAGTTTTTTTTCATAGTTTAACTCAAATTGATTTAGATTTCAAAAAGGAGAAATAAAAAAAGCAGCCTTGTTCAGGGGCTGCTTCGCACTCATATAAAGTTGTTAAGTTACCTGAACCTGTCTATCGATTTTACAAGCTTTTCATCTTTACTGATAAATCGATTTGCTATCACCAGCAAGACAATCGATACGAAAGGAACAAAAAGCCCAACGCCCTTCTCAGAGTTTGCAAACCCTCCGGGCAAATTTGATAGAACATAGGCCAGATACCCAATTAACAAAATGTTCAAAGAAATATTAAGACCATTTAAACGCATCTGCAATTTTCTGTTTTTATAGAGAAATATGGTCAGAAGCGATAATAGTCCCGACACGCCAAAAAGCAATAAGGTTTCGAGGTTATCCTCTGGTTGAATCCATTCTGTTGCTGATTTCCATAAATTAGCCACCCAAGTAGAAATTACGGAAACCAATCCAGCAAAAAACAAATAAATACTCTGCTTTCTTTGTATCATTTAATTTAATTCAACTGCAAAATTATAAATATTTTTTTTGTTTCAATTTAAAATTTATTCGTAACATTGCAGAGTTGTTCCTAACAAACGATTCTTCACAATACATTTATTCGATGTTATCAACCCTCAATTGTTGGGAGTAATCCTAAGACACACAATCTATATAATTAGCCATAACAATTACATACAATATGTTTGATTTAAACGAACTGAAGACTAAAAAAGTCGATGAATTGCAGGAAATTGCTTCAAATCTAAAAATCAAAAAAGTTAAACAACAAAAGAAAATGGATTTGATTTACAGCATCTTGGATCATCAGGCTGACAATTCCGCTCAGGAAAAAACCGAAAACCCAACCGAACCAGAAGTCAAAAAGAAAAGACCTCGTAAAAAAACAACCCCGGAAGCGACCAACGCATCTACCCAAAAGCCAGAAACGTTGACTCCAAACCTAAATAACTCAAAGGAGAGCACAGAAAACAAAGATACTTCTGCTTCGGAAACGGAAAAAGAAAACAAACCCAAACCACCACTTGCTCCAAAAGAACAAACTTCGAATCAAAATCAACAAAATAACCCCAGATCCAACCATCCGCATCACAACAAGAAAAAACAAAGCGGAAATTACCCACACAAAAATCAAAATCAAGGAAATTCACAAAATCAGGAAAGCACCGAAAAAAATAAATACCGTGCTGCCAATTATGAGTTTGAAGGAATTATAGATACAGAAGGCGTTTTGGAAATCATGCCGGACAACTACGGTTTTCTCCGTTCCTCTGATTTCAATTACCTTTCTTCGCCCGATGATGTTTATGTTTCCCAATCTCAAATCCGTTTGTTCGGACTGAAAACCGGAGATACCATCACGGGAGAAGTTCGTCCACCAAAAGAAGGAGAAAAATATTTCCCTTTGATTAAAATTAAAGAAATCAACGGTAGAACGCCGGATTTCGTTCGGGATCGCGTTGCTTTTGAGCATTTGACTCCTTTATTTCCCGATGAAAAATTTATGTTGGCCGAAAACAACTCTACGCTTTCCACACGAATTCTGGATTTGTTTGCACCCATCGGAAAAGGGCAAAGAGGGATGATCGTAGCACAACCTAAAACCGGTAAAACGGTTTTGCTGAAAGAAGTAGCCAACGCCATTGCTGCCAATCACCCTGAAGCTTACCTCATCGTTTTATTGATCGACGAACGCCCTGAAGAAGTAACCGATATGAAACGAAGCGTTAACGGCGAAGTCGTTGCTTCTACTTTTGACAAAGAAGCTTCGGAACACGTAAAAGTGGCCAATCTTGTTTTGTCCAAAGCCAAACGAATGGTAGAATGCGGCCACGATGTGGTGATTTTACTTGACTCGATTACACGTTTGGCAAGAGCGTATAACACCGTAGCACCTGCATCCGGTAAAGTTTTGTCGGGTGGTGTGGACGCCAATGCACTTCATAAACCCAAAAGATTTTTTGGTGCGGCAAGAAACATCGAAAACGGTGGTTCACTTACCATTTTGGCTACGGCATTGATCGATACAGGTTCAAAAATGGACGAAGTAATTTTCGAAGAATTCAAAGGAACGGGCAACATGGAATTGCAATTGGACAGAAAAATTGCCAACAAACGAATTTTCCCTGCCATCGATTTGGTTTCTTCCAGTACGCGTCGTGACGATTTACTTTTGGACGAACCAACTATGCAACGTATGTGGATTATGAGAAATCATTTGGCCGATATGAATCCGCTGGAAGCAATGGAATTCCTGATTCACCGAATCAGAGACACTCGTTCCAACGAAGAGTTCTTGATTTCGATGAATAAATAATTCAAGAAATCAATACCCATAAAAAAGCCATCTCGGTTGAACTGAGATGGCTTTCATTTTATCTTCTATAACTAAGAATTAATTTCCTTGTTGTGCTTGAATTTGACGTTGCAATTCCTCTAATTGTTCCTGAGAAATTTGCGGTTGCATTTGTTGTGATTCTTCAGGCATTTCTTCTATAGAAACTAATTCTACATCAAAAATCAAAACTTCGTTTGGTCCGATTTTCCCACCTCTTGGGTCGCCAAACTCACCATATCCTAAATCAGCTGGAATATAGAATTTATATTTTGACCCGACTTTCATTAACTGCAATCCTTCTTGCCATCCACGGATTAGGTTTTGCAAAGGCAATCTTGCTGGTTGACCTTCTTGTGATGCGTCAAATTGTTCTCCGTCTTTGGTCTGTCCTTTATAGTTTACAACAACGATGCTGTTGGGAGTAGGAGTCTCGCCTGTTCCTTCCGTAATCACTTCGTACAATAATCCACTTGGTGTTGCGGTAACTTTACTGTCTTTTTTCTTTTCCTCTAAGAATTCATTTCCTGCTTTAAGACTTTCTTCTTGCACACGCTTCATGTTGTCCTCTATATACTTACGCATAAAGGTTTCAATAGAGTCCTTTGCAAACAAAAGATCTTTCTCTTTCACTACGTCCATGATTCCTTGTAAGATGAATTTTTCATCCACCACACCTTTCAGGTTTTGCATTTCAAGAAAATCAGAGATATTTTTTCCGATTTGCTGACCTGTGATATAAGATTCTCTAGTTTTCTCATTCGCTTTCAGAAAATCCACAATTCCCTTTTCTAAATCAGAATAGCTCAAACTATCTTGTCCCAAAGAGGCGGAATAGTTTTTTACTTGCTCCCCAATGGTCAATCCATAAGAATAACCAGCTTTCTGATCGTCATTTTCTAACTTATTAACGGTGCCCATGCTGCCTCCCGATTGCTTACAAGAAACAACAACCGCAGCCAAAATTACAGTCGTAATTATTTTTTTCATCTGTTTATTATTATTTGTTTTTTACTTATCAAATCGAACTCACCAAAATTTCAGTTCCTAAGAACTTAGTGTGTTGGGGCTCATTTCATTCTAATTAAATTTTCGGCAAGTTTACGAAATAATTTGCTCTTATTCGTTAGAATTATAATCTAATCCCAGCTCCTCTTTCATTTTCAGAAGAATCGGATTTTTCTCGGCCATTTCCTGAAATATATCCGCCTTGGTTTTGATGTATTTTACGGATTCATCCTGAACGATTTTGACTTGAAAATCAATGGCATAATTATTTAATTTCTCACGAAGAAAGCGCATTAAATTATCCCTTTCCAAATCAAATTCATTGGCAAGCGAAGCCGAACTAAATTCGAATTGAATTTGGAAATTTTCCATTAATTCCAACTTTCCGGTATGGAGCGCATTATAAGTCGGAATTTTATTTCCTTTTAATAATTGATTGAGAAACTCCGTCCAAAATTTCTTTAGTTTTTCTTCAGAAAACGCATCTTTGGGTTTGTTTTCCAGATTTTCAATCACTGGTTTTTCTTCTTCAACTGTATGGAAAATCGTTTTCAGATTAAAGGAACGTTCCACCTGACTTTGAAGTGGTTTTTCTGCGCGTTCTACTTTTTCCGGTTCGGGAATTACCTTTGGAGTTGGTGGCTTTTCCGGTGCTTTTTCTGGAAGATTTTCTGATTTTTTAGAAATTATATTTTCGGCAGAAATTACCGGCGGAATTATCCTAAACTTTTTTTTTTATCGGTCTGATTTTCTGCCGTAAGCGAAGCAATTTGCATCAAAGCAATTTCCACTGTCAATCGTGAATTTTTGCTTGATTTATAATTCATATCGGTCAGATTGCAAATTTCGATGGCATCTGTCAGGAATTTTATATCACAATTTTTGGCTTGCTCCAGGTATTTGGCTTTTGTTTTTTCTCCAACTTCAAGCAATTCCACAGTTTGCGGAATTTTGGACACCAGCAAGTCACGGAAATGTCCGCCCAGACCATTGATGAAAACGTGTGCATCAAAACCTTTGTTCAAAATCGCGTTGAATTCCAATAAAAGATTCGGAATCTGATTTTTCAGAGCGGCATCGGTGATTTTGAAATAATATTCATAATCCAAAACATTCAGGTTTTCCGCTACTTTTTCCAGTGTTAAATTTCCTGCGGTAAAAGTTACCATACGGTCAAAAGTGGAAAGTGCGTCGCGCAAAGCCCCATCGGCTTTCATCGCAATCAGATGAAGTGCATCTTCTTCGTAGGTAATGTTTTCCTGCTCCGCAATTTTAATCAAATGTGCCTGAATATCCTGAATGGAAATCCGTTTGAAATCATAAATCTGGCAACGCGACAAAATCGTAGGAATGATTTTGTGTTTTTCGGTGGTTGCCAAAATGAAAATCGCGTGCGCAGGTGGTTCTTCCAAAGTTTTCAAAAAGGCGTTGAAAGCTGCGTTTGACAGCATGTGCACCTCGTCAATGATATATACCTTGTATTTCCCGACTTGGGGTGCAAATCGAACCTGGTCGATCAGGTTTCGGATATCGTCCACCGAATTATTGGAAGCTGCATCGAGTTCAAAAATATTGAAAGCAAAATCCTGATCTTCTTCAGAAATTCCGTTTTCTTCGTTGATTTTCCGGGCCAAAATCCGGGCACAAGTGGTTTTCCCGACTCCTCTCGGACCGCAGAAAAGCAGCGCCTGCGCCAACTGATTGCTGGATATAGCATGGTCAAGGGTTTCGGTAATGGCCGATTGCCCTACTACATCTTCAAACTGTAGCGGACGGTATTTTCTGGCAGAAACAACGAAATTTTGCATAAGGATTACAAAGTTAATCGAATTTTTAAGAAAGAAAAGCGACACCCTAAAAAGGTTCACTGAAACTGAAATAATTCTCTGAATTGATAAAAAACCCGTTCAATTAAGCGTAAATCTTCGGTCACAATTTCAGCGGAACCCTGCATTTCCTTATCAAAAATTAGTTCTTTGTTATAAGAAGTTTTCAGTCCGTTTGGCAATTCGACTTCTACATAATAATTCCCATTCAAATCAGGAGAAAGCGATATATTTCTGACTTTTCCTTCTATAATTCCAAACTGTTGAAACAGATAATTATCGAGCTTTATTAAAACTTTCTGTCCTTTCAGGATTTTCCCTGAATTCTGTGCGGGAACAACTAATTTTCCTAAAAGATTGACTTGATCATCCGGTAAAATGGTGAAAATAACTTCTCCCGTTTTTACAAACTGATTACTACCCCAATACTGTTGGAAGCTCACTTTCCCATCAATGGAGGAACGCAAGAGATAGGTTTGTTCCCAATTACGCAAAGCTCTTTTCAAGTCGTCATACATTTGCAGGACATTGATGTTCAATACAGTCTCATCCTGACTTTGGTTGATATTGGCTCCTTGAATTCCCCTTTGGGCATTTACACGGCTTTCGTATAACTGAGAAATCGACAAATCTATATTTTGAAAACTTTGTTGGGCTTGCAGAAATTGCAATCTTTTCGTTTCCAATTCATTGGCTGAAAGAACGCCTTGGTCATAGAGTTTTTGAGTTCGGTCAAAATTCGTTTTTTCTACTTCCAGTTTAGATGCTTCGATTCTCTTTTGGGCTTCCAAACTTCTCAGTCTTGCTTCAATTTCAGACAGCGTCTGTCTGCCTGCTGTTTTTTCAATCGAATAAGGCTGCAAATCCAAATGCAGGTTATAATCGGTATATGCTTTTTCAAACTGTATGTAATTCGTTTCCAATTCTCCCAAAATCAGTCTTCTCGTCTTTTCGATTGGGAAATTAAACCGTTTGGAGCCTGGTTGGAAAGTATCTAAAATATTTTTTAATTGTAAGATATCTTGGTATTCTGCAGTTGTTTCCAAATACGCCAAAACTTGCCCTGAGTTTACATTTTCTTGATTTCCCACTAAAACCTGTTGGAGTTTTCCGTTCACTCTGGCTTCTATTTTTTCTGGTGGATTTTCGGTTGTAATTATAACCTGAGAAGTTATAAAGTCCGGGTATTTTACAAAAAAGGATATCGCAATGACAAATAGCAGTGCCATGAAAATCACCGTAATTCCCCAGCGAATAATCCATGAGGGTGGATTGTTCAGTATTTCCTGAACGGATTCGGAACGCAATTCTATGTCGTTTAATTTTTCTAAATCCAATTGGTTTTTCACTAGATTGAAATAAGCCCCTTTCAATGCTATTAGTTCTTTGTGGTCTCCTATTTCTATAATCTTTCCATCATCCATCACGACAATCTGGTCTGCGTTCTTTACCGTACTCAAACGATGGGCAATGATAACCGCTGTTTTTCCTTCAAAGAAGCGGTTCAGGTTTTCCATAATGATTTTCTCATTATTAGCATCTAATGATGAAGTCGCTTCGTCAAAGAATATATAGTCCGGATTTTTATACACCGCTCTTGCGATCATCAATCTTTGTCTTTGCCCACCACTCATACCGATTCCTTCGTTTCCGATTTTTGTGTTATAACTTAACGGCAGAGATTCTATGAAATCTTTGATGTTTGCAATTTCGACTGCTTTTTCAAGTTTGGTTTTGTCTACATAATCTTCTCCGACTGCAATATTTTGAGCAATCGTATCATTAAAAATATACCCTTCCTGCATGACCACTCCACATTTAGAACGCCAGGTTTTTTGGGCAATATTTTTCAAGTTTGTATTTCCTACTTTTATATCCCCATGATTGGGTTCGTAAAATTTCATTAAGAGTTTCATCAGAGTGGTTTTTCCGCTACCGGATGCACCGACTATTGCTGTAATCTTTCTATTTGGAATTGTCAAATCCAATCCTTTCAAAAGAGGCTCAGTTGAACCTGTATAACGGAATTCTAAGTTTTGGATATTGATGTCCGCTTCCGGAATATCCAATACTTTTTGGTCATGCAAAGGTTCTTCATCTTCCTTATCGTGAATTTCTCCCAAACGCTCCAAGCTGATTTTGGCATCTTGTGTTTGTTGGATAAAACTAACCAATTGCGTCAAAGGTCCATTCATTTGACCAATGATGTATTGAATGGAAAGCATCATTCCCAAAGTCAAATCTCCTTTCAACACCAAACTTGCCGACATGAACGTAATGAATATGTCTTTCAATTGATTGATGAAATTAGAACCTACGCTTTGCGTTTGCTCCAAAGCGAGAGATTTCATTCCGATTTTAAAGAGCTTTACCTGAACAAACTCCCAACTCCATCGTTTTTGCTTTTCAGCATTATTGAGCTTTATTTCCTGCATCCCATTGATGAGTTCCACAACTTTACTTTGCTCATCTGATAATTGAGAAAAACGTTTGTAATCCAATTCTCTTCTTTTTTTGAGAAAGAATAATATCCAAATCAAATACAAACTGCTCCCTACTAAAAAAATCAGAAAAATCCGCCAGTCGTAGTATGCAAGCACAAAGCTGAACACAATTATGTTGATAAAAGAAAAAAGTGTGTTGAGTGAAGTGTTTGTCAGCAGATTTTCGATGCGGTTGTGGTCATTGATGCGTTGCATGATGTCACCTGTCATTCTCGTATCAAAGAAACCGATGGGTAAGTTCATCAGTTTGATGAAAAAATCCGAAACTAAAGATATACTAATTCTTGTACTTAAATGCAGTAAAATCCAACCTCGAATGATTTCAATTCCCATTCTGCCCAAGAAGAGCATAATTTGTGCTAAAAGTATGAGATAAATAAAATTAATGTCCTGATTCTGTATTCCTACATCTACGATGCTTTGGGTAAGAAAAGGAAATATTAGCGTCAGAATACTGCCGGCAACCAATCCTAGAATCAATTGCGTTACCAATGCTTTGTAACGAAAAAGATATTGGAACAAAAAAGAAAAACTTCTTTTATTTTCCCCTTCTCCTTCCCAAACATTTTGATTAAATGCCGGAGTGGGTTCTAATAACAAGGCAATTCCTTCTTCGGTACTTTCATCGGCATTATTACCGATCCAGTTTTTAATGAATTCCTGTTTTGAATAGGTTATTAACCCATAAGCAGGGTCTGAAATGTAGATTTTGTCTTTTGAAATTTTATAAACAATCACAAAATGTTGTTTGTTCCAGTGGACAATGCAAGGGAGTGGCACTTCTTCTGCCAATGTCTCGAAATCTATTTTTACCCCTAACGTCTTAAACCCGATTTTTTCTGCCGCTTCGCTTAAACCCATTAAGCTGCTTCCTTCACGAGTGGTTTCAGAGAGCTGTCTTATGGTTTGTAAGGGTATAACCTTTTTATAATGCTTGGCTATGATACGTAAGCAAGTGGGGCCGCAGTCTTTGGCGTCGGGTTGTTTGTAGTGAGGGAAAATTTTTCTATTATCAAAACTCATAATTAATAAAATTAAATCTGAGTTTTTTCATAATTAATTTGTCGTCCTAATTGACTTTTATAGTGCTGATATAATAAATCATACACAATATAATACTCCCCAAAATTCGGACCACGGGTTAAGTTGAAAATAATGATTAATTTTAACTCGTATAATTATGAAAAAAAGCAGAAGAAAATTTACCGATGCCTTCAAGGCCAAAGTGGCCATTGAAGCTTTAAAGGAGAGAGAAACGCTCAGCGAACTGGCCAAGCGTTTTGAGATTCATCCCAATCAGATCAGCATCTGGAAACGAGAGTTTCTGGAAAAAGCTGAAAACGAATTTGCTTGTAAAAACAAAAAAGAGGAGACTGATAATCGGGTTGATAAACGCGATCA
>LSQX01234746.1_pt1 | contig 20954 bp, 11 predicted proteins | sample 654561 | NCBI WGS metagenome assembly LSQX01 (sample SAMN04489861, study PRJNA283612) | anaerobic digester metagenome | isolation source: 4 biogas reactors fed with cattle manure at either 37C or 55C with and... | place: Denmark: Kongens Lyngby | collected 2014 | reverse complement strand
GGCAGCTTCTGCAGGCAGACATCATGAATAAGCTGATCATAGCCCCGCTGCAGGAAGGTCGAATAAATCGCCACAACAGGACGCAAACCTTCCACGGCAAGACCGGCCGCAAAGGTCACTGCATGCTGCTCGCAAATGCCCACATCGTAAAAGCGCTCGGGATAGGCTTCTTCAAATTTGGACAGGCCCGTACCCGTGGGCATGGCCGCTGTAATAGCCACAATGCGCGTATCGTCACCGCCCATCTTGACCAGCCTCTCCGCGAAAGCATCCGTAAAACTCACCGCTGGTTCTGAGGCCTGGACATGGGCTTCCTTTTGTGCCGGAAGAGCATCCCCTTCTCCCGTGTCCGCACCCAGGATCAGAGGCTTCACACCATGATATTCCTGGGGATTTTCTTCAGCAGCCTTGAGGCCCTTGCCTTTTTCCGTGGTACAGTGCAGAAAAACAGGGCCTTCCATATCTTTGATGCGGTTCAGCAATTCAATGAGCAAAGGCAGGTCATGACCGTCCACAGGACCGATATAATTCAAACCCAGTTCCTGAAAGAGTCCTCCTTTGGTAATGAAACCCTTTACTGATTTTTCAAGTTCCTGGATGGTCCGAACCATACGTTCGCTGATGAGGCTCTTCACAAAACTGCCCACATCCTGCTTCGCCCGTTTATAGGGCCGGTTCGTGATCATGCGATTGAAATAATGGGCCAGAGCGCCTACGTTGCGGGAAATGGACATTTCGTTGTCGTTCAGAATCACAAGCATTTTCGGAGCCAAATGCCCCACATGGTTCAGTGCTTCAAAGGCCATGCCCCCTGTCATGGCACCATCGCCGATGACCGACACGACATGATGATCCAGCCCCAGCTGATCCCGGGCCATGGCCATACCCAGACCCGCCGAGATGGAGGTGGAACTGTGGCCCGTCCCGAAAGCGTCATAGACACTTTCGCACATCTTCGGATAACCGCTGATACCGCCTTTTTTGCGCAGACTCTCAAACTCATCCGCTCTGCCCGTAAGCAGCTTGTGGGCATAACATTGATGACCCACGTCCCAGATGATCTTGTCCTCCGGCGCATCAAAACAATAATGAAGCGCAACAGTCAACTCCACCACGCCCAGAGGCGAAGCAAGATGACCGCCGTTCTGATTCACCGTATATAAAATACGGCGACGCAATTCGGCTACCAAAGCATCCAGCGACTCCAAAGGAAGCTGCTTCAGATCGCCGGGACCATGAATCGTATCTAAAATGGGGGTTTCCATCATCCAAGAAAATCCTGCCGGAATTAATCAAAAAGTCACTCGTTCAGATAAGCGCACCGGACTGTCCTGTGGAAATAAGGCCCGAAAAAAGCAGGGAAAGCTGTCGGGCGGACCGGGCGGGCACTTGGCTGTTTCATAAGAGTATAACATTCCCCGGCCTCTCAATGTAGGATGGACTTCTGAACAACACAAAATTCCCCGGAAATACGACAACTGGGCTTTTAAAGAACCACTGATTGATACTGACATACACTGATATTCAAAGGGACCCTCAATCAGGACACAGACACCCGGGCGAAAAATTTTTCGCCCCTACAAAGGTTAAGTCTTAGCCAGTCTGACACGTCCATGACCTCCACTCTGTCCATCTTGTCCATGACCTCCATTGACCTGCTGTTAAAACCTCACAACATACAATTCTGTCTCTTGGGAGAATAAAAAGGCAAAAAAACCGGGATGACGGCGGGGGTATGTCTTCAGATATTTATAAAGACTTCAGGGGATTGGTCTTCTCCTGAGAATCAGTCGAATCGGACGGATGTGGGAGGGGCGCATTATAGGGGATAGGGCTGCGCGACCCAAGGCTTTTAATTTATCAGTGTTAATCAGTGTTCANNAAGGAAGGTCGTGTCAGTGTCATCTCTTCGGTTAAGATGTGTTTTTCCGTGTGTTCAGTGAATGACCTGGTTCAATTCGAAATGTGACATTTGGTTGCGACTATGTACGCTGTGTCCATTTTGTCCATTCAGTCCACGAACTCTCTTCCATCGCCGAGCGTCATCCCGTTTTTTTTGCAGCTCGGCAGGTCGGGATCTTGAAGAAATTCCTGCAAAAATAGTTCCAGAGAATGCTCTATAATCTCAAAAATATCCAGAAATTGGCTGCTCATTTTTGCTCCTCTTTCACAAAAACAGAGTCTCGTGAAATTTTCTCCCCTCTATTTTTGGCTCATTGTTTTTCCGGGATTACGCACTTTTCTCTTGCGAAAAAATAACGCATCTAAGGTATTGATAATACAGGGGTTATCTCGATAATTTTAAACTTTTAAAAAAGTTTTTGGAAGTGACACGCAAAATTTCCGAAAAAAAACGTATATATACAGTATAGGAACAATTTTTGAACTTGGAAAACTCTCAAAAACAACGTAAAAGGAGTTCAACATGACACACTACTTTGCTTATGGATCCAACCTGGACGAAACACAGATGGCCGAGCGCTGTCCGATGGCAAAACTGGTGGGTAAAGCCTGGCTCCCCGGATACCGCCTTTTCATCAACCAACGGGGATACGCCAATGTACTGTCCGAGGTTCAGGCACAAACAATCGGACTGCTCTGGGAGCTCACGCCAGAAGATGAGGCTTCTCTGGATCTTTACGAAGGCTGCCACAGGGATATCTACACAAAATGTTACTGCACCGTAACAGACGAAGACGGAAAAGAAGAGGAGGCTCTGGTCTACATCGACAAGAAGAACCACCGATTCGGCTATCCGGAACAAGACTACATTGAACGCATTATCGCCGCTGCAAAGAAGCATGACTTTCCGGAGTACTATCAGGCCATGCTGCAATTCTGGTGTGACAAAAAGATTCGTAAAGACTTGAATCGTTTTCACGGTTGGTTGAGATCCGCCGGATACGTACAAGAAACCTTTAGCTTTATGAGCAGCAAAAGTAAAGCCACGGAAGAATGGCACAAAGCATGCCCTCGAGGCCATAGGGTCGATGGCGCAGAGTGGTTGAAAAAGAATCAGAAAAAACTGATCCTGAGAGCCATGAGACTTTTTGAATCCCAGAAGGACACAGCCACAGCAAACATGAAGAAACAGTTTTTTGAGCTTATTTTAGAGACAATATCCAACAGCGCCGTTGCCAAAATAGACAAGAAGATTGGAAGCAACAGGCGGGAGCTCAAAAGAGATGCTCGTATCATGGTTCACTTTATAAAGACAATAGACGCATTGTTTGATTCTCCGGAACTTCAAAAAATCATTGCGCTGGTGCATGACCCGGACTATAGCAGAGCGGATTTCGGCACCGCCGGTATTATCATCACCTCGGATCCGCACCGCAATTGCTACCCCACAAACCGCCTCATCGTGACAGAACATGCTCCGGCAGTTATTGGGCTATGGCACCATCTCTTCAACTCGGAAGGCGAAGAGGATTTGGCTCCTCACAGCGATTATGATTTTGTAGTGGCTTTCGCCGATGCAACAGAGGCCTCCCTCAACGAATCCACAGAAACTGTCTTGCGGAATATCCTTCAGGAAGTTAAGAAGGCTGCTCAAGAGCGTATAGGAGATATTGATCGAGAAGACGATTGGCTGCGCATGTACACCGATCCGGAGGACGATGAAGATTTTTAGGACCACTGATGATCACAGCGTAGCATAGCAGTAAGCAAATAACGCTTCCCAAAAGAGATGCAGAGAAAAGACTTCTCTGGCAAGGTCATTGAAGTCTTTTTCTGTAATACTGGCTTGCAATTTCGATCATTTTGTCGAAGAAGTTTGTGTTGCCATCTCCGCAAGTCGTTTAATTTCAAAATGAAATAAGACCGCGACTCATGCCATTACTTCATGTACAACTCCGCCCCTGTAGTGGAAAACAGGCTGAAGAAATACCTTGAGGCAAATAAGAGACTTGGAGAGATCAGCAGTCTCTGGGAAGTCGGACGGATGTGGGAGGGGCGTATTATAGGTGATAGGGGACAGGGGATCGGGGATAGGGTGAATCTGTCAAGACCATAGATCTGTTTTATACCGCATTGTACTTTTTCCGTGTGTGAGCTGATTGACCTGGTTAAAAAAAGGCTGATTTTGCTGCCACTGTTCTGTGCTGCACGGTCCGTGTTTTGCAAAAGAGTTGAAACAAATCCTCCTTCCCGGGAATATAGTCTATGATAGAAGGGCTTGCCTTTGAGGAGAGATGTGACCGTTCGACCTTGTTGCAGCAGCAGGAATAATGGAATTTGTAAACCTTTATATGAAAAACGGCGTTCTTCCAGATGAAAGTTGATCGTACTGACAACTATGAATCTTTCGATGACCAGGCGCTCGGCCTGGCATTTCGCGAAGGCGATCTCGAAGCTTTTGATGAGATTGTCAGACGTTATCAGGGACGCCTTTATGGTGCCGCCTTCCGTATTACGGGCAATCGTGAAGACGCCCTTGATGCGGCTCAGGAAGCGCTTTTGAAAATTTATACGCGCATCGACGCCTGGAAACCAACGGGCCGTTTTCTGGCCTGGATGGTCCGGGTGACTACGAATCAGGCCATTGATCTGGTACGAAGCCGCCAGCGTCGTCGCCATAAAAGTCTGGACGAAGGTTTTCTTTCCGGCTCAGCGGCCACACCGTTGATAACGCCCTCTGTGGATTCCGTATCTCAGGCGCAGTTCAATGAGTTGGAAGCCTATATTCGTGAAGGTCTTGTTTTGCTGTCTCCCATGCAGCGTAAAGTATTTGTTGCCCGACACTTTGAAGAGTTTTCTCTGGCTGAAATTGCCGAAGATCTGAACTGCAGTGTCGGTTGTGTGAAAGTGCATCTTTTCCGTGCTGTGCAAAAGATGCGCACTCATTTGAAAGCCCTGGAGCCTGATGAGTAGATCAGACATGCCGGGACAGGCTCGCGGTTTCTCTGGAGTTCGTGTGTTGATAAAATCTTTTTTCTCCAAGCGGTTGCATGCCCTCTCGTTACGATGGGCACGCCGCCAGGCTGAACCCTTGATGGCCCAGGCGCTCTATGACGATCTTTCCGAAGAGGAAGCGGCACAATTGCAAGCTCTTCTGGAACGCCATCCCGTGCTTGCTGAAGAGTTGTCCGATCTGAAGGATTTCATGCCCAGCCTCACACTGCGAAGTGATGACTGGCAGGGAGATCTGCTTCCCACGCTGAAAGCACAGATACAGGCCGGCGAAGCCGTGGCACAGGGAGCTCTTCCGCAGCGGAGCATCAAGTTTGTTCTGGCTGGTGCCGCCCTGATTCTCGGTGGCGGGCTCTATGCCTTTTTCATGCTTGCCGGATCCGAAGCACCCTCGGGACCCCAGACGCAAGCATTTCTTACGCCCCGGGATTCCAGTGTACTCCGGCAGGAGATGGAAGTGACCCGTGATCTTGTCGCCCGGGGTCATTATGCCGATGCGAGCAGCTATCTTCAGAAAGCCATAGACGGCCACCCTCATGATCCTGTTCATGCCGATGCCTTATTGCAGCTTGCTGATATTCACTATACCCACCTGCAGCAATACGACAAAGCCTATGCAAGCTACAAAGTGCTGGAGCAGGAGCATCGTGCCGTGTTCAACCGCAGCTGGGACAACAACAAGCATGTACGCCTGCTTTCCGCGGCCTTTCCTCTGGACTTCAAGCCCGTGGCACAGCTGGAGGCGGCGGCCCGTTCTGAATCCCCTCTTCATTCCTATGAGCTGATCCTCAGCGAATATCCCGAAGACATCTGGGGCGATGAGGCTCTCCGTGCCATGATGCAGCTGGTCAGTGAAGAGGATTTTTCCAGAGATGATCCCACGGCTCTGCTGCAGCACCTGGCCAGCCTGTGTACCGAATCCGTCGCCGTGGACCGCATCTGTCTGGAAATGGGCCACACCTGTTATGATCAGCTGAACGATAGGGAACAGGCCCGGGATTATTTCAACCGTGCAGCGGAAAGCCATCACCTGGCTCTGGCCGACTGCGCCCGGGAAGCACTGGCCCGACTGGACTGACAGCAGTCTTTCCCCCTTCAGTTGCTGAAGGTCCAGCCTGAGGGGCGTGGGATGATACAGGTCACATTTGTGCTTTCAAGTGTCCCCGCAATCCTTTATTATGGTATCTTATGGGCAGGACGGTGCCTTTCTTTTATGCCGTCTTCAACCAAAAGAGTTCCGTGCCATGAGCTGCTGTGTTCAGCAGGTGCCGGTTCCGGATAGAAATCATCAGGGAGACTATGGGCGTGGCTGAACCGAAAGCCTTTGAAAAATTATTGTTGCACCGGGGTATTATTGACGAATCGCGCCTGGACAGGGCCCGGGCTGAGGCGCAGAAAAATGACATGTCTCTGCTTGCAGTCATTCCCCAGCTGGGCTATGCCACCCAGGAGAGCCTCTACGAGGTGCTGGCTGAATTTTGCGAAATGCCCTTTGTCATGCTCTCCCGCAAAGGGCTTGAAAAAGAAATTGCCCAGAAAACGCCCGCTCGATTCGCAACGCACTACGGCTTTGTTCCCGTGGAAGAGCGCGGGGGCGTGCTGGTCGTTGCCATCAGCGATCCCCTTAACCCGCAACTGCTCGATGATATCCGCATGGTGCTGCGCCGCCGTATAGACCCCGTTGTCACCACCCCGGCGGAAATCACCCGTGCCACCAAAGAACTCTACGGTGTCGGTGCGGATACCATGGAGAAAATGCTTATCGAGGCCGAGGCGGAAGGCCCTGTTCTGACTCTGGAAGGTGCTTCCATTGAATCCGATCTGGGCGATGATACCATTGATGCCTCCATCATCAAATTTGTCAATGAGCTCATCCTGGAGGCTATACAATCTGATACGACAGACATTCATATTGAGCCCTTTGAAGACAGCCTGCGCGTGCGCTACCGCATAGACGGTATTCTGCATCAGGCGCCCACGCCCCCCTCCATCCGTGGATTTCATGCAGCCATTGTCTCCCGTGTCAAAATCATGGCGAACCTGAATATTGCCGAAAAGCGCCTGCCTCAGGACGGCAAGATCCTGGCCAACTTCGGTGAAAACCGCTATGACCTCCGTGTGTCCATTCTGCCCACGCCCCATGGTGAAACAGTGAACATCCGTATTCTGAGCCGCAGTTCCATGGCAATGTCCATGGACCAGCTGGGCTTTCTCCCGGAAGATATGACGCTGTTCAACCGCTTTATCAGCAGGCCCCACGGTATCATCCTGGTGACAGGCCCCACGGGAAGCGGTAAAACAACAACCCTCTATGCCGCCCTGGCCAAGCTCAACCAGATCGACAGGAAAATTCTCACCATTGAAGATCCCATTGAATACCAGTTGAGCGGTATTTCACAAATGCAGGTACAGCCCCGCATCGGCTTTGACTTTTCCCTGGGCCTCCGTTCCATGCTGCGCCACGACCCCGATATCATGCTTGTCGGTGAGATTCGTGACTATGAGACAGCGGAGATGGCCATCCGCTCCAGTCTTACCGGTCACCTGGTTCTGAGCACGCTCCATACCAACGACAGTGCCGGTGCTGTAACCCGCCTGATTGATATGGGTATTGAGCCCTTCCTCATTTCAAGTACGCTCATCGCTTCTGTCGCCCAGCGTCTGGTCCGCAAAAACTGCACCCAGTGCGGCGAAGCCTGGGAGCCTGACAGAGAACTTCTGAAAGTGGAGTTTGAACTCAGCGATGAAGATCTTGCCGGTGCCCGCTTTATCCGCGGTACGGGCTGCGAACATTGCCGCCATACGGGCTACAGAGGACGGATCGCCATCTATGAGATGCTGCCCTTTACCGACGCGATCAAAGAAATGACCCTGCAACGGGCCAATGCGGGAGAAATCAAAAAAGCAGCCTTGAAAAGAGGCATGAAAACACTGCGTGATGCCGGCTGGCGCCGTGTGTACAGTGGAGAAACAACGGCTGAAGAAGTGCTTCGACTCACGGCTGATGCCGATCCTGTTCACCAGGGAGAGAGCTGATTTATGCCCAAGTTCGAATATGAAGTGAAAAAAGGACCCGGTGAATCCCTGACGGGAGCCATCGAGGCGGAGAACAAACGTGCCGCCGTGGCCAGGCTCCGTGAGATGGGTTATTTTCCCATCCGAGTTGAAGAGCAGCGCGAGGAAGAAACCAAAGACAGTCTCCGTGATGCCCTGAAACGTATCCGCATCAAAGACCGCAATCTCTTTCTGCGTCAGCTGGCCAATCTCAGTGAGTCGGGCATGATGATTACCCGTGCACTGCGTACCCTGGTCGATCAGACGGAAAATCCGAAGCTGGCAAGGGTCGTTGATCAGATACGCGATGACGTGCAGAAAGGGTCGAGCCTGGCCGATGCTCTGGAAAAGCATACGAATATTTTCCCTTCCATGTATTGCAGTCTGGTACGGGCCGGAGAAACGGGGGGAATGCTTGAAGAAGTGCTCTGGCGTATCTGTGCTTTCGGCGAGCAGGAAGAGGAATTGCGTGGCAAGGCTGTTTCCGCCATGATCTACCCCATTTTTCTTTCTCTCGTGGGTACAGGCGCTATTTTCATCCTTATCTCTTTCGTATTCCCGAAATTTATCACCATCTTTGAAGACTTCAATGCCCAGCTGCCCCTGCCGACTGTCATCGTCATGAAGGTCTGTGAATTCATGGGTACCTGGTGGTGGGCTGTTCTTCTGGGCGTTATAGGCGCAATCGTTTTGCTCATCCGCTATTACAGGACGGAGCCCGGCCGCCGCAAGTTTGACGGATGGGCTCTGAAAATTCCCGCTGTCAATACCCTCATTGTAAAATATGAGATGGCGAAATTCGCACGGACTCTGGGCACCCTTCTGGATAACGGCGTGCCGGTACTCACCTCCCTTAAAATCACAGCCGATACCATGAGCAATGTACTCATACGGGAGCGGGTTTCAGAATTGCACACAGGCGTTACGGAAGGGGAGAGCCTCAGCGATACCATGAGCGAAGGGCCTCTCTTTCCGCCCATGGTCGTGAGCATGTTCGCCGTAGGTGAAGAAAGCGGGCGTATCGGCGATGTGGCCAAGCGTATTGCCGATGCTTATGACCTGGAAGTGGATCGGGCTGTAAAGGCACTTACAGCACTTTTTGAACCTCTTCTGATTGTGATCATGGGTATTGTCATCGGCTTTCTCGTCGTTGCCATGCTTCTTCCCATGCTGACGCTCAGCTCCAATATCGGTGCCTGATTTTGCTGTTTTTGCCGGACATTCTTTTTTCGCACAGCGTATTTTTCGGGACTTTCTCAGCATCTGTACACCAATTTTCGGGAGCGGCCTTGTTCCATTCCTTCTGAAGCAGCCTGATCAAAAGGTCGGGCTTTCTTTTTCATATCTCTTTATCGGCAATAAATTCTTGACATTTTAAGGAAAATCGAGTAATCTATAGGATACAAAGGAATGTAGTCCTTTGTTCATTTACGTCAGATCGTACCGGAAGGCTGAAACTATCGGCCATAACAAAGGAAGAGGTTTGTTATGAAGCACCTGATTCCAATGACACGTGTGTCCGTAAAAAGAGCGGGCGGTTGGGAAGATTTCATTTGCACTTTTGCAACCTTGTTCAGCAATATCATAGGCGCCTTCGGTGGTGCTGCTCCCATATCCGGGTACATTGCGGACAAGTGCACCATCACAGCGCCTGACAATTAACAGCGAGTAAATCAGAGGATAAACAGTCATGATGCTGTTCTGTCCTGATTCTTTAATCGATTGGTCCGGTGTCCCCTTTCCAGCCCATGAGCCGCCATATGTGAGTGCGTGGCCCGGGTCGGAGAGACAGCCCGATATAAAGACATGAAGGAAGGATAAAATTATGGGCTTCCATTCAAGACAGCGTTTTATTTTTGCGGGGATAGCACTGTGTCTCCTGGTCGGGTTGTCGGCCTGTTCCCCAGTGGTTTTCGTGCCGGACAAAGGACTTGAAGCCGCCATACGTCAGGAGATCAGCAAACCGCTTTCCCCATTCCTCACCCGCGCTGATCTGGAAAAGATCACGACCTTGAATGCGGCATCCATGCAGGTCTACCGTCTGGACGGTCTGGAATATTGCAAAAACCTGCGCAAGATCAATCTCAATGATAATGAAGTGAGAAATATTGATGCCCTGGCTTCGCTGACCAAGCTTACCCATGTCCATTTACGGGGCAACCGTATTGTGGAGATTGAAGCTCTGGCCGGTTTGCTCCATCTGGAAACGCTTGATCTTTCCGGCGTGGACAATGTGATTGCCGACTGGAAAGCGCTTCAGGACAATGTGTTGAATGGCGGGCTGGGTGCCGGTGATGTCGTTTGGCTTTCAGCGTTCAATACGCTGGACAAATATGAGAATCCGCTCCCCAGTTTTTCCGCAGTCTATACCACCCTTTTCCAGGAAGGGGTTGTTGTTGAATTCCTGGATTGATGAATAGCGGCAGTCGGCTGACCCGCCCCGGGTGGACAGTCCGCCCATTCGATTTGTAAAAAGCAAAAAGGCGTCTTGATGCAATGAAAAAACGATTGGATCTGGCAGTCAGACTTGCGGCTCTCTTGTGTCTTGCCCTGGTCATTCAGGGTTGTTCAAACACACCGAAATTCAGTGTGGAACCGGGGAGTATTTCCTTCGGCTCCTCTGTTTTCGAGCGCCGGGTCAGCTTGAGAAATGATGAGTCCCGTGCACTGAACTGGTCTGTGGAGACTGTGGTGCGCGATTCGACCGAGGCTCCGTGGACAGCCGCAGCCGTGCCCTGGCTGGTCTGCGAAAAAACCTCCGGCACACTGCAGCCCGGCGTGGAGAATCTGGTCGTCACGGCCCGCCGTGACACCTTGCAACCGGGCACCTATGACCAGGTGGCGCTTCGATTTGTCTCGGCCAATACCGTGCAGGTGGTTCCCGTGTCACTCGTTGTGGTTCCCCTCTTGCAGGCCTCCCCCTCCAAAGTCTATCTGAAGCCCGAAGCTCTGAGTGCTGTATTTGAATTGGAAAATCTGAGCGAAAAGCCACTTGAATGGCAGGTCCGCTATTTTGAGGGTATGGACGGCGAAGAACGGAGCCTTCCCGGCGACATGACACTTACGCCGGAACCGGGACGCCTGGCGGCAAAAAGCAAGACCGGTGTCCGCGTTGAATGGACGCGTTCCCGCGGCGATTTCGGACTGCGCATCTTCAGCGCCGACATGCCCGGCCATGATACGGTCGTATACTTCTCCTTCTCCCAATCTCTCACAACCCTTTCCGTCACTCCGGAAACGCTGCGCGTCTATTACCAGAATGTCGCGGACAGTGCCGGCGTGGAACAGCCCCAGTCTCTGCTGACCATGAAAAATACCGGCCGCACCAGCCTTTCCTGGGGACTCAGTACCCGGGGCATCGGTGGTGCGGATTCGGACATCTTTCAGATCACGCCGGTAACGGGTATTTTGGAGGCGGGTCAGGAAGCCGAAGTGCTGGTGAGTGTTGCCAGTCCTGCAGCCGCCCTTCCCGGAAGCGGCAATTATGAATTGTATATCAATGTGTCCGGTTCCGATGGTGCTCTGGTGGTGCCTCTGGTTCTGGAAGTGGTGAGCCTGCCCGTTGTCATCGCCTCTGATCCTCCGGAGCCTCACGCCACAACCCCCACCCCCACTTATCTCAAACTGCTGGATTTCGGCAAGGATGAAAGCAGCAAGACATTTTATATTCTTAATGAAGGTCCGCTGGATTCGCGGCTCTATTTCCGGATCACACACGACGATGAAGATGTGGAAATTCCCCTTATCGTGGATGTGAACCCTGTCAAAGGCGACACAAACGGTCCGGATCAGGTCTTCTATCTCTACGGTGTTGACCGCATGGTCGATGCCCGGCAGGTCATTGTGACCATTGACCGGAGCGCCATGAAAGAAGATATGGAATATCGCACCCTCACCATAGAAGCCTGGGACGAAGAGGGCACAGGTCCCATCAATTCCGTCGAGCCCTGGACCATCCAGGTAAAGGCGGAACGTTCGCCCATGACCATTGAAGGTGCCATCAACCGGAGCCGTCCTCCTTATCTCATGCGCTTTGTGCTGCTTCTGCGTGATATGTTCGGTGAAGTGATTCCCGCACGTACGGAAGCGGATCTCAGCCGACTCAGTTTTGAGATCAGCGAAGATGGTGAGCCCATCGATCTCAATGAAGTGACCATGCATCTTGAGGGCCCGGAAAATCTCAAAGTGAATCTGGTGCTCATGCTCGACTTTACAGGAAGCATATATTGGGCCGGTGTGAACGATACGGAAAATCCGCGCCGTCCCGGAGAAATACTTGAAGAGATCCGCGAAGGTGCCGCCAGGTTCCTGGACGATCTGCCCCCGGGCTATCGTGTGGCACTCATGTATCATCATGATCGTCAGCCGGTTGATCGTATGATTCACGGATTCTCCACAGACCGTGAAGCGCTCAAAGATGCGCTCAAACGCTTTTATGTGCCTCCGGCACTCCATGGCACCTCGGATGTTTATGATGCTCTGGAAGAGGCCATTTTGCGTCTGGCGGCGGAAGATGCCGAAGACGTGCTGCCCTTCGACGATGCCGATATCCGGGCTGTCCTCTTTATTTCCGATGGTAAAGACAACTCCTCCACCCAGGAGGCCAGCGCACTGATCAGTACGGCCAGAAACCATCGGGTACGCCTCTATCCCCTCACCTACAGCGCAGGCGGATCCATCAACTACCCCGATATGATTCAACTTGCCGAAGAAACAGGCGGCCATCTCTACCGGGCGGGCAATGCGGAGAATCTCGTTTCTTTCCTGGGTAACCGCCGCTCCCTGGTCTTGAAACCCGCTGCCGAAACGGATGACGATCCCGCCACAACCGCATTCCATGTGAAGAACGCCGGCAAGGATAACCTCTCCTGGCGGATCAGCCGTCAAAGCAGCGATGACTGGCTGCGCCGTATTTCTCCCGAAAGCGGCACCCTCGCCCCGGGCGCTGAAGCATTGGTGACCCTCACGGTTGATCCTGCCGCTCTGAATACGCCTTTGCAAAACGCCGTCTCCATTCTGGACCTGATTTCCGATGACGGTTCGGGTGAAGTGGAAGTATATCTTGCTCTGGACGAATCAGGCACAGCCGTGCAGCAACTGACCCTTTCCCTGCGCGATGAGCCCGGCCGGATCTGGGATGAGCTCAGCAGTCAGGTGGTTCTTTCCTATGTGACCCCTTTACAGCGTGCCGGAAGATATTCCATTATCGCCACCTGGACATCGCCCGAAGGCCGCGCATTGCGTGCCATGTTTGAAGAAGACGGACTGTTCTATCATGGCGATGTTCGCTGTGGCCAGCTGTCCATGCATACCACGGGCATTCATTTCAATCCCTGGGCTGCTTCAGATGACGATGTATACCGTGCGGAAGTGTATCTGCGGGCTGACTATGTGCCCCGTAATGTGAATTTTTTCCGACTGCGCTTCATACCGCAATTTGATGAAAGCATTCCTCCTGAAGTACTCTCCGCCTTTGATGAGGCTCGTATGAGCGTTGAACTGGATCCGGAAGGATTGCTCTACTTTGCGGACGATTCCAAACCCAATTGGCGGCTCATCTCAAAAGGCAACCAGATCTATGATCTGGTAACTGCTGAAGACTATCCGCTGCCCTATGGCTCCTCAGGCAACCTGTTGCGCATTCGCTTTGATAACCTGTGGCCTTTCTGTGAGGCCTGTCTGCAGGCGGGTGTTCCAGCGGAATTTTATCTGGATATGCGTGTGGACAACGATGTGTATTATGCACCGGCATCCCCCACGAGTCCCTCCGGAACCGTATATTTCACCTATCCCTCCGGGCCGCTCAATCCTGACAGGCCCTTGCGTATAGGCGAAGGTTCTGATCTTGCGCCGCCCGCGAGGACTGTGGCTGATCTGGCTGTGCCGGATATTGACTTTGAAGCGGTTGACGCCTGGGATCGCGATGGCGACGGGCTGCCTGACTTTGATGACCCCTATCCTGATGATGACAGCCTGCCGGGTCGACTTGTGCAGCCTGCAATACTGCAATTCACCGGTGTGGACACTTTTCGTGCCCTCAATATCACCAATACCCGATGGGATAGCGTTACCATAAGTGCTCTGGATATTGAACTGCCTCTGAACAGTGTACTGACGCCGGATCGTTTCAGCTGGAGTTTCTCCGAAGGGGAGGCGCCTGTAGAAAACCTGATTGACAGCGACAACCCATTGACCCTGGAGCCGGGAGAAAAGCTCTCCTGTCTGCTCTATTTTGATTCCGAGGGATTGGGTTCCGGCGATTATCTGGCATATATTCGATTGAATAGCGACCAGGAAATGACTGTGATCAAAATCACACTGTAAATGAAGTCAGCGTCTCTTTCCTGATGAAAGGATCATGGATATGAAAATGCCCGCACGGCATCTGATGTATGGATTGCTTTGGGTTGCCCTGGCCGCCCTCTTATCCGGCTGCCCTTTCAATGGTGAACTGCTGGTTCAGCCGGGTGCCGTTTCACTCAGCCTGGATCAGTCGCAAGCACAGATAAGTCTTGTCAATACGGCCAGTGGCACACTCTCCTGGACAGCAAGCACGGAGGAATCCTGGCTCCTTCTCCGCCACGGTGAAGAAGGGTTGGCTGCTCGCGAGATCAGCGGAAAAACAGGCAAAAGCGATATCCTCACGCTCTTTCTTGATGAAGAACAGCTGCCTTTCAAGGGCGAACGACTCCGGGGAACCGTCCTGATTGCAAGCAGCGGCGGCAACTCGGAAGTGCCCGTTGTTTTTGAGCCGGATCGTGAGCCACGGCTGGTGGTCAACCCGGCCACACTGTCTTTTGGAAACAGTGATACCCGGAAAACAGTGGATGTCATCAACGAAGGCGCCGCCACATTGCTCTGGCAAGCCCGGACATCGCAGACCTCGTCCTGGCTCAACGTGAGTCCTTCTTCCGGAGAGTTGACAGCCGGTAGCGGCCAGAGCCTCAATATCACCCTCGATCGCAGCCAGCTCGCAGCCTCCAGCGATGCCTATCAGGGCGAAGTGCTTTTCGAATCCAATGGCGGCACACAAACACTGATTGTTCTTGCCGAGGCCGGTGCTTTCAGCGCCTCCCCGCTGGAGCTGGATTTCGCTTTAATTGCCGTCCCTGAAACTCTGGTCGTAACTGTCCGTACCCAATCGGCCCAGGCCGTTTCCTTGGATACTGAAATCAGCTACAACAATGGCGAAAACTGGTTGAGCCTTTCTCCGGGCAGTGTGGAAGTGAGCCGTAGCCAGGCTCGCGAATTCGCCCTCACGGCCAATCCTGCAGGACTTGAAGCGGGAATCTATACCGCCAGTCTCAGCATTGCCCATGAAGCCACCGGTCAGGTGGAAACAATCCCTGTGCGTCTGGAAGTGGGCAAGGCCACAGATTTTTCCATCACTCCGGAAGAAATAGATTTCGGCAGTACAAATGAATCGCAGCAGCAGAGTTTCACGCTCAGCAATGCGGGTGATGAAGCCTTTGCCTTTGTGATCAAAAAACAATCCGCCGCCCCCTGGCTCTCCGTAACACCTGAATCGGGGACTCTCAGCGATACAACCACCATTACTCTCAACGCTGATCCTTCGCTCCTTCCTGTGGGACCGGCAAAAGTCATCCTGGAAGTTCAGGCCGGATCACAGACCAGACTTGTCCGTGTGCTCATCGACCGCAAGCCCGATATCAAAGAAGACAAACTGGAGGTGGAACCCCGGGATCTCAATTTCGGATCCCATCAGAGCAAAATAGATACGAATCTCTGGAATGATGGTCCCAATGCCATAGACTGGTTTGTTGATGAATCCACGCTGCCCATCTGGCTGAGCCTCTCCTCCAGCAGCGGCACCCTCTCCGGAAGCCATACAGACAGTATCAGCTTCACCCTGAACCGGGAGCTGGCCCCTGCTGATGTGGACAGCTTCTCTCATGTCATCACAGTTGAAAGCGGCACGGAAGGTGTTGAGCCTGTTGAGCTGACTCTTCGTGCCCAGCCACGCCGTTTCCCCGCCATTGTTTTGAGCGGCTACGGCGTGGATGCCGGCAATGTGCCTTATATCATGATTGATATCGGTGCGGACAGCGCACAGTTCACTGTGGAAAATCAGGGCACAGCCGCCCTGACCTGGAATGTCGATCAGACAGGACTCCCCGCCTGGATCAGCTCCATCGCCCCCTTGCAAGGCGAGCTGGCACCCGGCAAAAAACAACAGGTCACTGTCAAGACCGACCGGAAAGATCTGGATCAGACAGGCGGCAATTACCGTCTGCCCATCCGCTCGAACGATATTGATGCACCTGTGAGCCACGTGGAAATACAGGTACGTGTGCCCTTCTCCATTGTGATCGGAACACGCCCCGCCCGTCTCAATTTCGGACGTACTCAATCCACCCTGTCTTTTGAAATCGCCAATCTGGGTGATGCCGGTTGGCCTCTGGACTATCGTGTCAGTTCCAGCCAGCCGGAATGGCTTTTTGCCGAACCCGGCCGGGGTCGAAGTATGGGAACCTCAGGCACTGTAAAAGACTGGAAGTTTGTCAGTGTCGCCATCGACAGGGGCCGCATTACACACTCTGGCGCCTCGGCATCCCTTACCATTACAGCTGAAAATGTTCCGCCCAATGCCCAGCCCGTGGAGCCTGTTGAAGTTTCCGTACATCTGGATCTGGCTGAGCTCACCATAGAAGCGGCCAGGCCGCAATACCGCCAGCCCTCCCTGATCCGGTCCGTTGTGCTCCTGCGCGATATACGCCAGCAGACTTTCTCTCTCTTTGAAGATGATTTCTTTGACAGCAAAACACTGTACAGTCTGATCACACCCCGGGTCAGTATTCAGGAAAACTCACAGCCCATTGATCTGGATGAAACCAATGTCTTTGTCAAAAAAGACGAAGGCTTGCGCTTTGCCGTAATGATTCTCCTGGACTTCTCAGGCAGTATGAGCCAGGCCGCACAGATGCTCGTGGACGATGGACAGCTCGTCGTGGCACCCGGAGAAGACCCGCTCACAGCTCTGTACCGGGAAGCCGTTGCAGCCATGATCGACGAGATGCCGCCCCATTATGAAGTGGGATTGGCTGTATTCAACGAACGCAATCCCTGGTGGAACCGGGCAACCCGTGTGCTTACCGGTGCTCCAGCCGGATACAGTGATAAGGATGCGGCCGCTTTCTTCACAAAGAACAGAGCGATCCAGCAGTACAGACTGGCAAACATGCAGGTTGCGGATAATGGCGCCACGCCTCTCTTCCCAGCTCTGTCCGAAGCTGCTGTGGATTTGTATAACCTCGGCGGAAACATGCCGGACTTTGACAATCTGGGACAGAGCATCCTCATCTCCATCACTGATGGACGTCAGACCACTCCTCCGGGAGATCTCACGGCGCTCACTGATATTCTCAATATCACACGAACCCGGAGCTTCATCATTGGCTGGGGTAATGAAATCTTTGCAAATTCGCTCATACAGATTACCGATGAAAGTGGTGGCCATTATTATGCCACAGCGAATAAACGTGTGCCCGGAGAAGTGGATGCAGCCGGAAACCCCCTGACCATTCCTCTGAAAGACGAACTGTTGAAGTGGTGTCGCAAGACTCCGGGAGATGATCAGGCTCGTTCTCTGGTCAGCGACCTGAAATCACATGTTGTGGTTTCCTACGCCACCTTGAATGAAGAGCCCTCCATGGAAATGCAGGTTAATTTTCAAGTGGACACGCAGATACCGCCTTTGACGGAAACCATGTATGTGAGTCAGGTCCCCTCCATAGAACTGGCCAATGATGTGCGCCTCGGCCAGATCGGTATGCAGACAGAAGGCATTCAATCCGATGGCACGGCCAGGGTCCGTTTTTATGCCGATTATATCCCCCGGAACATTACAGGGCTTTCCTTCAATCTGGTTATGGAAGGGGGCGAAACCTGGACAGCGGAACTCGTCTCCGCTGATGAGGGTGGTCTCATGTCCGACTGGAACATGACACGAAACGGCAACAGACTCACGCTGACATCCAAATCGACGGAGAGGCCTCTGAGTTATGCCGACTATGGGACCCTCTTTGATCTGCATATCACAGGCATCAGCGCACCCACAAGACTCGCTGTCTCACTCCTCGATCCACTCATACAACCCGGCAATCCCGACGGGAAGTATTTCACCATACCCGACGGAATTGATATTGAATATGAAGCACGCAAAGCCGTATCTTTCCCCAATGCCGAGTTTGATTTCGATCCGCCGCTCTTCTCCGACGAATCACCGGTAATTTATCTCGGACGTCTTCAGGATCTTTCTCCGGAAGAACGTCTGGTTGCAGTGCATATCCGCAATATCGGCGGTGAGCACAGACCCACGCTTGCGGGACTTCATTGGACGATTCGGGAAGGTACTGAATTCCTGCCCGGAACCTGGTCCGGAAGATTCGCCTTTGAATATGACACGGAAAATCCGCCCTATGGAACAACCCATTCGATCTGGGAGGTGGATACAGCCTTCGTCATGCCCATTGGCCACTATGACACTGAAGACATCCTTATTTCAGATGCGGGAACCTTCAGCAGAAGCTTCTATATTGATGTCAATTATGGAAGCCTCAATTACCAATTCACCTATGGTCCCTACTATGTGCAGTATGACGTGGACTGAATAAGGAAGCCCTGATAAAACAAATAAGGGAAGAGACGCGAAATGCGCTCTTCCCTTTTCTTTTATACTGGTGATGTGATTCCGGACTAATCCTGTGCACTGTGGAAAGCATGGACCATGGTTGCCAGTGTGGGCAGCACCGGCGCTTCACAGCCCTGCATTTTCATGCGCATTTCCTCAGCATCGTTGACGTTGTCAATATCCATGGGAATATAGCGCTTGAATTCCACGTGACCGTCCATGAAGAGAACATTGCAGCCTCCGGGTACGTGGTTGAAAAAACGCATGCCGGCACCGGCCCCCATCGTATCAAGCATGATAAACAAAGAGCTTTGTGCCTGAGCACTGGCCGCGGGATTGTTGATGTCAGTGATGAAAAACCGCTCTATCCCTTCGCGGAGTCTATAGACAATATCACTCCCGCCATTGCCCACACCCGTACCTTGATAGGCGGAAGATACGGGGAGATCCTCGTCAAAAACTTTGGCCGCATCAATAACGGAATCATCACTCTGACCGCTCATGAGAGCGACAATCCGGGCCGCATGATGTTCAGCCAGTCCGTCCAGAGCAGCACCGATCTGAGTAGGTACCCAGGGATCACCCTCGTACTTGCCACTCATCAGTGCCTGAATCAACCCAAACTCACTGGCCCGTCCGCTGTACGTCAGATTGTCAAAGGCCCAGCCGAGATAAAAATAACTGTCATCAATAGCACCGGGATCCCAACCCAGACGGGAGCCTCCCTCAGGAATGCAACCCACCAGCTGGCCGCGCTTCGTGTACAAGTCCGCCTTATGCTGACCCAACTCCGGATCAGAAGGACACCAGATGATGTTTGTGTCAGTCAGATACTCAGGATAAATGGCGTAGACCGAAGGCCCCCCGGCAATTTCGTCTCGGGTAGGGCGGCTTCCCATGCGGCTGCGAGGACAGGTGGGACTCTCAAAGCGTGTACGGTCTTTGTAAGCCTGGGCTGGTGGAAATTTTTCCCCCGGTGATTCATTGGCATACATTTTATAAATGATGCCCCACTGCTTGAGATTATTCTGACAGCTGGTGCGCCGGGCCGCTTCCCGCGCACGGGCGAGGGCCGGCAGCAGAATGGCCGCCAGAATGCCTATGATGGCAATAACAACAAGCAGCTCAATAAGTGTAAAACCCTTCTGTTTGTTCATGAAAGCTCCTCCAGTTTAAATTATATGAAATACAGCCGAAAAGGCCGGGCTGAACAAGTTGTCAAGGTGCAAACAGAAAGCAATATCAGTACACACCACTATACGCCACTTTTCGCCAATTGTCAACTGTTTGGAGTTATCAGTATGCTCTGAGGAAATATCATCAACAAAAGAAAAAGCCCCGGAGCCGGATGGCTCCGAGGCGGAAAACGGCAAGGCTAAAGTTGAATCAGTCGAAAGCAGAAACCAGGGTCGCCAAAGTGGGCAACACAGGAGACTGACAACCCCGCATTCTTTGCGTCACTTCACCGGGATCGCCCATGTTGTCCACATCTGTGCCTATATAACGCAGAAATTCAACATGACCATCCATGAACAGTACGTTACATCCACCGGGAATGTGATTGAAAAATTTCTGGTTGGCTCCCGATCCGATGGTATCCAGCATGATGAAGAGCGTACTTTGCGCCTGGGCGCTGGCTGCAGGATTGTTGATGTCGGTAATCAGGAAACGCTCAATGCCTTCACGTAAACGGTATACCGTATCGCTCTGGCCATTACCTATACCCTGACCGACAAAGTCGGAGGCAATGGGCAGGTCTTTGTCCATAACACCGGCGGCACCCAGAACAGCATTGTCATCGGTGCCAGCGAAAATGGCCATCATCTGCGCCTGATTATTCTGAGCCAGGCCATCCAGAGCAGCACCGATCTGAGTGGGCACCCAGGGATCGCCCGATATCTGGCTGCTGAGCATGGTCTGCATCAAAGCAAACTCGCTGGCCCGGCTGCTCAACTCAAGATTGTCGAAGGCCCAGCCGAGATAAAAGTAACTCTCATCAATCAGGTTGGGACTCCATCCCAACTTGCTGCTTCCCGGCTCGATACATCCCGGCATTTCGCCCTGTTGAGCAAAAAGACTCTGCCGATGTGCGCCCAGTTCCGGATCGGAGGGACACAAGACAATATTCGTGTCCGTCAGGTACTCAGGGAAGATGGAATAGACAGCGGGCCCACCAGCAAGGCTCGACTTCACAGCGCGGCTGCCCACATCGGGACAGGTGGGGCTTATAAATTTTGTGCGATCGCGATAAACCTGAAGGGGCGGAAATTTCTCGCCCGGCGATTCGTTCCCATACATCTTGAAGATGATGCCCCACTGCTTCAGATTGTTCTGG
>LSQX01068792.1_pt3 | contig 20954 bp, 14 predicted proteins | sample 654561 | NCBI WGS metagenome assembly LSQX01 (sample SAMN04489861, study PRJNA283612) | anaerobic digester metagenome | isolation source: 4 biogas reactors fed with cattle manure at either 37C or 55C with and... | place: Denmark: Kongens Lyngby | collected 2014 | reverse complement strand
GCAAGCCTTTTGAGACTATCAGATAAAGCTTGCGAAAGTTTAGTGTTTTATAAAACTGTCCGGCTTGATAAAGTTTCCCTTTTCTTTACAAAAATATAAAATTTTCACGCAATAAAAATACTAAATTTGTTTTTTGTATTCAAAAGAACATTGTATTTTTGTAAAAAATAGACGAATGAAGCTCACTTTTGATAAAAAAACACGACAGAATGCTATGAAAATCGGTCTTTTCATTGCAGTTGTCTCAATTATTGTTCTTCTGTTTCCCAAAGATATGAAATTTAAGTATCAGTATGAAATTGGGAAACCGTGGACTTATGAGTTGATGACGGCTTCTTTCGATTTTCCGATTTATAAGACTGAGCAACAGCTCGAGGCAGATAGACAGGAACTGTTGACTAATTATACGCCTTATTTCCAAATGGATAATAATGTCGCTGACCAGCAAATAGGGAAATGGCTTGATGATTGGCGGCTTCGAAATCCGGACGATCCGACTTATCGGGGGTATGTGGAGCGAAAACTCAAAGATATTTATCAAAAAGGTGTTGTTTCTGTAGGAATGTTGACTCAACTCAAGAGTGATGACCGTAAGAGTATCGCCGTAGTAGATAAAAATCGAAAAACAGAAACGAAAAGCGTAGATGAGTTGTACACTCCTAAAACTGCGTATGAAGAACTGCTACTTGACAAGCCGAACTATGTGGATAGTAAGGAAATCAGCAGCTACAATTTAAACTTGTATATTGTTGAAAATCTGCGGTATGATAGCATTACTTCCATGGCAGTAAAGGAAGATATGATTCAGAACCTTTCGCTCACGTCGGGAATGGTGCAGACGGGAGAACGAATTATTGATCGTGGTGAAATTATAAGCCCGGGAACTTTCGCTATCCTCAATTCGATGAAAATCGAATCCCAAAAACGGAATTCTATCTTTAAAGAATCCGGCTATGTGATTATAGCTGAATTGATTATCGTCTTTGGGTTGATACTTATGCTTTCACTCTATCTCCATTTGTTCCGAATTAATATCTTTGAAAGTGTCAGTAATCTTATTTTTATCGCCATACTTATTTTGCTGATTGTTTCACTCTCGGCTATCATTATAAAATACAGTTCTTGGGGAGTATATATTGTTCCGTTTACACTCTTGCCGGTCATAATTCGAGTGTTTTTTGATTCACGTACCGCGCTTTTCACACATATAATTACCGTGTTGATTATCTCATTGATGGTAGATAATCCGTTTACGTTTATTTTAATTCAAATTTTAGCTGGAATGACAGCTGTGTCAGGACTTAAAGACCTCACAGCACGCTCTCAGCTTACCCAAACAGCGCTTTTCATTTTCATCAGCTACTGTATTTCATACTTGGCGCTTGAGTTATTTGCTGAAGGCGATATCTTGCGGCTCAACTTCAAACCGATAATTTATTTCGCGATCAGCTCCATACTATTGCTTTTCGCGTATGTTTTGATTTATTTGTTTGAGAAAATATTTGGTTTAGTTTCCTCCATTACGCTTGTGGAATTGACTAATATCAACAGCGATTTGATGATGCGTTTTGCAGAAGAAGCACCCGGAACTTTCCAGCATTCACTCCAAGTTTCAAATTTAGCTACTGAAGCCGCGAAAAAAATTAATGCCAACAGCTTACTTGTTCGCACCGGGGCACTTTATCATGATATCGGGAAAATGAAAAATCCGCAATATTTCATTGAAAATCAGGTGGGTGATAATAATCCTCTACTCAAAATGAGCTATGAAGAAGCATCTCAAGCGATTATTCAGCATGTGCCGGATGGAGTGGCTATAGCAAAAAAACATCACTTGCCCGAACAGATAATCGGCTTTATTGCCACACATCACGGGCGAACTAAGACTAAATTTTTCTATAATTCTTTCGTGAATGAAAATCCGAATGTAAAACCCGATGAAGAGAAATTTACGTATCCCGGACCACTCCCGTACAGCAAAGAATCAGCAATTTTAATGATGGCGGATGCTATTGAAGCTCGCTCGCGAACGCTGGGAGTCTATACAGAGAAAAGCATAACAGATATGGTGGAAAGTATGATTGACACGCAGATTGCAGAAGGTCAGTTCAAAGACGCGCCTATAAGTTTTAAAGATGTGGAAACTGTAAAAAGTGTGTTGGCGGAGAAAATAATGAATATCTACCATTCCCGAATTTCTTATCCGGAGCTAAATCCTTAAAAGCCCAAACCACACTCCCAATCGTGAAGGGTGGGGGATAAGAGCTGTCTGTTTTGCAAACATGCTTCCTTTTTTTTGGAGGCAAAGTCTTAATCATAAAGTAAGCTGCAATTTGTTTTACTGATGGATAGGAATGACTATGAAAATAGTTTTTTCGTCACCTGACGTAAGAGAAGCTCGATATAAATTAAATGAAGCTGCCTGTCAATCGAGTCGAGGCAGCTTCATTTGTTTTTCTTTCAGTGTTCCGGTAAGTTCTTAGAATTCGAGATTTACACTGTTCTGTTAAATTTTCCTCATTCGGAGTTAGGGGATTTAAACTACTATCGACCCATTCGCTAATTTTTCGGTCGGCCTGATCAAAGTCAGTGTCCCATCGGGATTTTCAGCTGAAAGTATCATTCCTTCACTGTCGATTCCACATAATTTTCTTGGAGCAAAATTAGCTATAAAGAGCACTTGCGAGCCTACTAATTCTTCAGGATTTGGGTAAAATTGAGCTATTCCGGAAAGAATCGTTCGTCCACCCATTCCATCATCCAATCTGAAATTCAGTAGTTTGTCAGCTTTCGGTACTTTTGTACATTCAATTACAGTGGCAACACGAATATCTAATTTCCCAAATTCTTCAAAAGCTATATTTTCTTTTACTTCAGGAACTTTTGGGGTCGCTGCCGATTCATTTGCTGTTTTTGTGCTGTGCAATTTTTGGATTTGCGCTTCCACCTGTTCATCTTCTATTTTCTCAAAAAGCAATTCCGGAGTATTTAGCTGATGCCCTTCTGCAAGTAAATCCATTCTTCCAAGTTGTGCCCATTCAAAGCTGTTCAAGTTCAGCATCTTGCGTAGCTTGTCGGATGAAAAAGGAAGGAACGGCTCGAAGGCAATTGACAGATTTGCCGCTAATTGTAAACTGATGTTTAGAATAGTTGCTACGCGAGTCATATCAGTTTTGGCTAATTTCCAAGGCTCGGTTTCAGCTAAGTATTTATTTCCGATACGTGCCAGATTCATCGCTTCCTTTTGTGCGTCACGGAAGTGAAATGTATCCAGTAAGGCTTCTACTTGTGTCTTTACATCAGCAAAATCGGCTAAAGTTTGCTTGTCGTAATCATTTAACTCACCCAAAGCAGGAACTTTCCCACCAAAATATTTTTGTGTAAGCACCAAAGCGCGGTTTATAAAGTTTCCATAAACTGCGACCAACTCATTGTTATTTCTTGCCTGAAAATCTTTCCAGGTGAAATCATTGTCTTTTGTTTCCGGAGCATTGGCGGTCAAAACATAACGTAAAACATCTTGTTTTCCCGGGAAATCAACCAAATATTCGTGTAGCCAGACGGCCCAATTTCTTGAAGTTGAGATTTTATCTCCCTCCAAATTCAGAAACTCGTTGGCAGGAACGTTGTCCGGCAAAATATAACTTCCTTCAGCTTTCAGTACGGAAGGAAATACGATACAATGAAAAACGATATTGTCTTTTCCGATAAAATGGATCAGCCTGGTTTCAGGGTCTTTCCACCAAGTTTCCCAGTTTCCGTATTTTTCAGGTTCTGCTTCGCAAAGTTCTTTTGTGTTTGAAATGTAGCCAATTGGCGCGTCAAACCACACGTAGAGAACTTTACCTTCGGCGCCTTCTACCGGAACCGGAATTCCCCAATCCAAATCACGACTTACCGCGCGAGGTTGCAATCCCATGTCTAACCAGCTCTTGCATTGACCGTAAACATTGGATTTCCACTCTTTGTGATCTTTTAGAATCCATTCACGTAACCACGCTTCATGTTGGTCTAACGGGAGGTACCAATGCTTGGTTTCTCGCATTACAGGGACACTTCCGCTGATGGTCGATTTGGGTTCAATCAAATCAGTAGGATTGAGTGAAGTTCCGCATTTTTCACACTGGTCACCGTAAGCATTCTCGTTGTCGCAATGTGGACATTTCCCTGAAATATATCGGTCGGCAAGAAATTGTTTCGCTCCCGTATCATAATACTGCTCAGATGTTTGTTCAATGAATTTTCCGTTATCATACAGTTTTTTGAAAATATCGGAAGCTACTTCATAGTGCGTTTTTGAAGTCGTACGGGAATATACATCGAATTTTATTCCGAAATCTTCAAAGGCATTTTTGATAAGTTTATGAAACTTATCCACGATGTCTTGAGGTGAAACCCCTTCATTACGCGCTTTGATGGTGATGGGTACGCCATGCTCATCAGAGCCTCCTACAAATAGCACCTCTTCTCCCTTCAGGCGAAGATAGCGAACATATATATCTGCAGGAACATATACACCGGCCAAATGCCCGATATGAACAGGCCCATTGGCATAAGGAAGTGCGGAAGTTACGGTAGTACGTTTGAATTTCATTTACGATTTACGATTTAATAATTTACGATTGAACCCGGAAAATAATGTAAAAATCAGATTTTTTGATGTAATCCAATTTATTCAAAATTCTTATTTGGGGTTGCAAAGGTACAAAAAAAATGAGAATTTATTAGTAAGAGTGGATAGGGATAATTCCATTTTTAAGTACAGAAATAGATTACTTTTGATAGTAAAATAACATGGATGTGTGGTGATTCAAATCGCACGGAAAAATTTAGCGCGCTTAATTTTTTATTTTAAAAGCGGGAAGTAGTCATTAAATGAGTGAGAATTGAGCGTCGTTTGTTGGTATGTTCTATCTGTCTTCTGTAGCAATTTACCTCATTTCCTGTGGTGTTTTAATTTCTGTAGTCAGGTTTTAATATCGCGAATGTAGGTCGTCTATGGGAGGTCAGGGCTGTTAAGGTATCTAATTTTTAATTCGCCTTTTTAACTTTTTAAGCGGCTGGAAATCTTTCAACTAATTGAAATAAAGAAAAACTTAACAGTCCTGTCCGGAAGAGAGAGCGTATTCTATCCCCACCCAAAGGGTGGGGATAATCTGAAAACCCAAAATAGACACCCTGAAAGAGCAGGAGATTTGTAATAGGGAAAACAATTGTCATAAATGTCATTTTGGTAATATTACGGTTGTAAATTATATTATTTTAACATATTCAACGAATATACTTTATTTGTTTTATTTAAATGAAAAATATCAATTATTGAAAATTTAATGAAAAAGTTTATAATAATAATATTAAAAAGATTGGTACGTAAGTTGCTTATATTCAGGAATAAATAGATGTTGTTATTTTAACATCTTGCGTTAAAAATACTAAATCGTTCTTTTTTTTAATTAGTTGTTATTGTTAATACTTAGTATCCGTTATGTTACAATTTAATACATTATTTAAGAAAAATTTGTTTTTCTTTGTCGTTCTGTTTTGTTTTTCATCTATTCAGGCACAAACCGCTACCGACTACAAAGTTACCGCCACTGCCACTCCATCTACGTGCCAACAAAATGGGACAATTACCGCCAAAGTTACCAAAGCGGATGGTTCGGCGTTGGACATGAGCCAAATTGAAAAAATCTTCTATGACTTCAGGATAGCGGGTACTAACCAATCTGTAACCGGCGGATTTACTGATACCAACTTAGCAAGCCAACTGTCTCCCGGAAATTATGACATTCACGTGAATATTATCCACAAGAACTCCACAACCACATCACTTTCAACCAGTAACATCAATGTTGCCAACGAATATGTGGAGCTTAAGCAGGTAAGAAAACACGTTTCAAAAAACGGCTTGACCTTAAACTGCGTACCAACAGGAGAAGTGGAGCTCACTGTCGCCGGTAAGCAATATTCAACTTATTCCATCACTTTTTTAGAAAAACCGGCGGAATATCCGAACCAAAAGATAGAGGATATCACAATAAGTACTTCCGCTGGGACATTATATAAATTGAAAAATTTACCGGCAGGGAAATACAAATATCACATTACCAATGAGTGTGGCGGACTGCCTGTGGATAGTTTTACCATCACTGCGGTTACGTCTGATTTCCCATACCAAAATTTAGATAAACCACGCAGATTGCATATTACAAACTTTTGCAGCGGTTTGAATTCAATATTAATTTACGATTCTTCAAGCAGTTCTTACAGTACGTTTTTCAGCACCTTTGTAGGTAATTCAAGTCCTTTCTATGGTGGTGATTGGTTATTCTTTGATTACGCCATTGCCTCACGGGGAGAAGTGGAAAAAATAGAAAATGGGGAGATGACAACCTCAGGACTCACTTGGTACAGCAAACCACCTTTCAATTCTAAGAACATATACTATTATATGTCGGCAGATAAACCCACTTATGCACAATTAACAAATCCGGCCGATCCTTTGTATAAACTTGCGCCTGTACGCCTGTATTTCCGAATTAAATCCTCGTTAAATCCGGATCCTTCGTGTGCTGATCAGGGCAAGTACATTCCACTTGAGTTACCTCCAAAGCCAATTTATAAAAAAACTAACCTATCCTTTAATAGTGGTTATCCTAAATGGGAATGTGCTACCTACAGAACTTCTGTATATGCCAAAGCAGACGAAAATTACTCTGCCTGTTCGCTCAACTTCACTACGTATGAAGTAGATGCTACTACCAATCAACGTGTAGGAGATCCACAACAACCACACAACATTGCGAGCTATTTTGGCAGCTACTCTCCAACAGGATTAGACGCTCAAAAGAAATATCGGGTAATGGTTCTCACGACTGATATAGATGGAGGTACACACCTCGATTCCATTGATTTGGCGCCACCCACGAAAGGTTTTTTTGATGCGAGGGAGTTAAAAGGAATCGTGAGCTTAAAATACTGCAGCTCTGAATTGGCTAGGATGTCTTTACAATTGCCAAGTTCTTCACATGATGGCGTGCAAATCACCTTGCTTTCAGTGCCGGCAGGTTATGACCCCAGCTACGTGCCTGCTACCGGATACAGAATGATACAAATAAATGAAACACTAACACTTAAAGATGGTAGCTACACATATCCTTTCTGCTACTCCGATGCTACACAAAAAACTAATGACCAATACGCCAAACTACCGGCAGGCGACTATACATTTAGCGCTACCCACCCGTGTGCCGGAAAGACTATTACGTTTACAGTGTCGGTATCGTACCCCACTAACGCGGACTTAGTACAAAACATTGACCCTGAGTTTGGTGGCGGCTGTGGTTCGAGTATGCTGTATCCATTTAAAAAAGGCATTAAACAATACGTTACACAAAATGGGAAACCGATAAACTTTAGAGTACAATTTTTTCAAAATGGCATTCAGTTAGGAGGTTATCTTGATATCAAGGTGTCCGATATTACTAATCAAACTGCATCCATAAAAGACAAAGGCTATCCCGTTACCACAACAGCGGGACCTATAACGGCAATATTCTCCCATTCACCTATTTATTATTACGAGTACAAAGGATCTCCTTCTACATCAAATCCGTTGCACTATGACATGAAAGGAGGACCTCAGTCAAGTTATGTTCAACCCTGCGAAGTCGGTACCCAAACCATTACGTTGCCGGAACTTGGACTTACTTACAACCGCTCTACATACTACGGTTATAAATGCTCGGATGGAATGAATGCCTATTTGGGTATTGAAGCCATAAATGGTGTAGGACCTTACACGTATGTACTTATGGATATGGATGAAAATATACTGCAAGAAGTAAAAGCCGTACCGAAAGGTACATTGGCAAAATTTACCATTCCCAAACCGGATGGTGGTGAGTTGACACAATATTACAGAATGCACATTAAAGATGACGGATGCCCCGGGTATGAAAAATACGAAACACTAGAAGTCTATGAGTTGTCTGCGCAACAAATCCGTAACTATGCTCGTAAAGTTTGTATCGGCACCGATCAGAATATTTCACCAATAAATGGAATAGACGGCATTGTAGGTGAATTGATGTCTTATGATTGGGAGATAATTCAAGACCCCGGTACTATCAACGGGCTTGAAGCAAAAATCAATCAAACTCAAGTGATGAGTGGTGTGCTGACGCTTCAAGAAGGTGTAACTACGCCACAAGTGGCAAAATTGAGAGTTACTCCGAGTTATGGAAATTGCGGAGGTCAGCCTTTTGAAATCACGTTGGTAGTTTCTCCTTGTATCAACTACTGGTACGGCACCACAGGTACCGCTTGGGATACACCCGATAACTGGACTGAAAACAAAGTACCAACTACCGGCGAAGATGTAATTTTTGCTACCAATGAAAATAACCCATTTTTCGAAGGAATAGCTAAATCCGGTCCGGCAAAAGACGATTTGATGGTGCCTAAAGGAAGTCCAAAAACCGTTGGTAACTTTATCAACGAGACTCCACTTAAAACCATTATACCTTCAGAAGCCTCGCTTATTGTTACAAAAGAGGTAAAAGGATCGGGTTTGCCTGAGCAAGCACACAAACTCGTTGTGGGAGCAGAGGCAAACAAACCAAACGGCACGTTTATCGTCACTACCGGATGTGCGCAACCACCGATTTATGGCACTGTGCAGCTATACGCTAAAGGTTATAAAGGAGCCAAAGAAACCTGGGAGGACACAATTGAAGGTAGCCCTACCAAAGGACAAAAATTCAGTTCAGAATACCATTGGCAATACTTTGGTGTGCCGGTAGAAAGCATATTGGCCAATCCGACTTTTCATGGTTCAAAGCTTCGCAGATACGATGAAACGTTGAACTCAGACACAAGTTTTTACAACAAATGGCACTGGCTCAATAATTCGAGCGTACTGGAAGCATTCAAAGGGTACTCCATCACGCAGGAAAGCCCTAAAATCTATTCAATAGCAGGAAAACTTCAGTTCTGTGAAAAAGAGGTGACGATGACACGCCGCGCACCGGCTGTTGCACGAGCAGGAAGCCCTCTTTCTCAACAAAATATTCACTACGGCTTAGGTCAGAACTTATTTGGAAACTCCTTTACTGCTGCAATTGATATCACAAAACTGACATTCCCGCCAGAAGTAGAAAATACGGTGTATCTTTATAACACCGGACGTTTCCACGATTGGGCAACCACGGGAGAATTAGTTACCGATAACACACAAAGAAGTGCCGGAAATTGGTTCGCTATTCCGCAAAACTCTGCGCCGGCTGTTTGGGACAACCAAATTCCTTCGCTGCAAGGATTTATGCTGAAATTCAACGATGATGATGCCGTTTTTGGCGAGCCGGATGTAACTATTGCACTGAAATACGCCGATGGTGGAGTAACCGGAAATAAACGCCCGCAACTTGTGAAAAGCCAGCACGCGCAAGAACCACTTTCGTACATGCGTGTCAATCTCGAAAGCGCCTCCACCCGTGATGCCCTGTGGTTAATCAGCCACGATGAGGGCACCAATGGATTCGACAACGGATGGGATGGTCGTAAGTATTTCGGTACGCCTACAGCCTATATCTTTACCGAAAATAAAGACGGACTGATGCAGGTAAACGCGGATAAGACCATTGATGGAAGTATTGTCAGTTTCTACGCTAACTCCGACAGAGATTACGAACTGACTCTGATAAAATCAAACCTTGACCAATATGCCGATTTACACCTGTTGGACTTAGTCAATCACACGGCTACGGCATTGGATTCCGATACGACACACTACCGTTTCAGTTCCATCAATCAAGGTCATGTGGAGAAACGATTTATCATTGTAAATAGTGGGGAAATTAACTTTGATTACGCCAACTTGAGCATGCTAAGTGCCTATTGGAAAGACAATAACATGCTTGTAGTGAGCAATCTGACCGGTAAAGAAGGTCGGGTGAGCCTTTATGATACCGCGGGACGATCGATACTGTCCAGTGAAATGCCGAAAGGAATTTCAGAGATTCCCGTAACACTTTCGCAAGGCATTTACATTGTTGATTTGCAAGTAGAAGGTATCCGTGAACCGGTAAAAATTGTAGTCAAATAGCAAGTACGCAAAAAGTTATTTTCTCACATAAACCTAAATTGAAAATGGATATTAAAAATAAAATATTATCAGCTTTAATAATTACTGTGGTAATTGTTGCAGGTGGCTTTTCCTTGATTAATCGGATTAGTAATACAGTTGATTACCCTTACGAATGGGACAAAGAATCCTACATTCTTCCCTTTAATGATGCGGTGTTGAAATCCATTGATGGCAGAAGCCCGAAATCACCGACTCGTTCATACACAGCAAAGAACTTTGTTCCTTCGGTGAAGTTGCCTTCAGTCGGCTTTGAAAATCATGAAGGGATGAGCTTGACCGGGGGCGCGGGATTATTATCAGATAAAATTCAGCATGGATACAGCTATTCATACAAAACCAAACAACGTGAAAATGAGAACTTAGGCGGTCACCCGGGACTTATACTTCCCGGGTTGAGTTACAGTGTCCGCAGCGGCGTATCAGCGCCTGCTGGGCAAGGGAGCTATACGACAGGTACTATGCCTTCAATCGCTGCAGCGCCACTCGCCACACCATTCGGAACTTCGGCAGGTCCTCCCAAAACAGGTGGAGGTACAATTCTATTTGATCCCGGTGTCGAGACGGATAATATCGAAGGAGCTACAATTCCCGTAGGCGAAGGAGGGTGGATTTTGTTGTTGTTGGGAGTCGGTTATTTTATCATTAGAAAATACTGGATAAAATGAGTATTGATAGGCTGATGAACTGAAAAAATGTTTTGACTTAGAACAGACGTTTTATTAAACTAAAACTAACCAATGATATCATTAAATTGTTAAAAATAAAGACCTGACGGGTATGAAAAACCTGTTGGGTCTTTTTTATTTATCGAATACCTCTTAACCTGAGTTCGATTAATAAATAGTGTTCCTCTAAGTTCAATATAGAAGTGCAAAAGACTTGACAACTCGCCGTTATGTACAATAAAGGCCATAAAGTACGATTAAAATTTGAATTGTAAGTTTCATTCTCCTTAAAAATCCATAAATAAAAACTATACTTTTTCTAAATAATTCAATTTACTTATCTTTGCAACTTTAAAAAATCAGTGCTTCGATAAAGTCATTCCTCGAAAGCGGAATTTTAGAAGTTAGAACTGTACAGCATAAAATTGAAAGCATAAAATCGTTATAAATCCCTATGGAACAAGATTCCTCAAAATCATTCAAACGAAAATTCTCCAACGCGTTTTGGGTAGCAAACGGCGTAGAACTTCTCGAACGCCTGGCATATTATGCCGTTTTTATCGTTATCACACTCTATCTTTCCAATGTTTGGGGTTTTACTGATATCGAAGCGGGAGCTATTTCCGGGATATTTTCAGCATCACTCTATTTGCTTCCTTTATTTGCAGGTGCTTATGCCGACAAAATCGGTTTTCGTTCGGCAATTATTCTCGCTTTTTCGCTTTTAACGCTTGGTTATGCCGGGCTGGGAATTTTACCGACCATGCTCGAAAGTGCAGGATTGGTACAATATGAAATGACCACCACTTTTTACGGGTTGAAAGAGAGTTATCTGCGTTGGTCGATTTTACCTGTGATGGCATTAATCGTGATTGGCGGTTCGTTTATCAAATCGGTGATTTCCGGAACGGTGGCTCGTGAAACTACTTCTGAAAATCGGGCACGCGGGTATGCCATATTCTATATGATGGTGAATATCGGAGCTTTTACCGGAAAAACGGTAGTGGATCCGCTCCGTAGAAGTATGGGTGATCAGGGGTTGGTTTACCTCAATTATTTCTCAGCTTCTATGACGTTTCTGGCACTTATTGCCGTAGTTTTGTTTTACAAATCGGTGAAAACCGAAGGTCAGGGGAAAAGTTTCAGGGAAATTGGTCAAGGTTTGATACGCGTGCTGACCAATTGGAAATTGCTAATTCTAATTTTGATTATCAGTGGTTTTTGGTTAATTCAAAGCCAGATGTACGCTACCATGCCAAAATATGTGATTCGTTTGATTGGTGAAGAGGCCTCGCCGGGCTGGTATGCCAATGTGAATCCGTTTGTAGTTTTTATTTTGGTAAATTTCGTTACATCGCTGATGAAAAAGCGGAAAGCAATTTCATCCATGATGATTGGGATGCTGATTATTCCGCTTTCTGCTTTAGTTATGTCCTTGGGCAATCAAATTGATACGCCAAGTATTATGGGTATGCACCCCGTAGCTTTTATGATGATTGTTGGGATTGCTATGCAGGCTGTTGCAGAGTGTTTTATTTCGCCTCGTTTCTTAGAATATTTCTCACTCCAATCTCCTAAAGGTGAAGAAGGTTTGTATCTTGGTTTTAGCCACTTACACTCTTTTGTCTCTTATCTTTTAGCGTTCCTAATGGGAGGATATTTACTGGACAGGTATCTTCCGGACCCGCGTAAGTTTGCTGATGCGCAAGGAATTATTGATCAGACAGCTTATGCCGCGGCATCTGCCAATGCACACTACATTTGGTACGTTTTCGTTGGGGTTGGATTTATTTCCGCTATCGCGCTGTTTATTTACGGAAGGGTAACGAATCAGGGGGCTGAAATGAAAACTGAGGCTGAAAAAGCAGAGTAAAAAGTTGAAATTGCAATTTTAAAACTCCACTTCAGGATAAAAATACGCACATTAATCAGTATTTCTCACCGATTAGATATTCTCGAACTGCTTCCCAATCAGGAAATTCGCTGCTTCTCCTAAATATTTCTTTATAATATGAGGAGTCTGTATCAGCTAAGTAAATAATATGCTAAATTTTCCGGCTCTACGCGTTACAAATAAAAAAATCTTTACTGGAAATCTCAATTTAAATTATTCATCACACCTTTCAGTTTATAGCTTGAATTATTTCCCGATACAAAATTTCGAGAAAATATTGCCTAAAATTTCGTCGTTACTGATTTGTCCGGTAATTTCGCCAATGTGATGCATGCATTCGCGGATGTCTTGACTCAAAAAATCTCCGGAGATTCCTGTCTCGAGACCCTGTATAACTCTATGAATAGCATCGTTGGCTTTTGAGAGGGCGACGAAGTGACGCGCGTTGTTGACAATCACATCGTCCGGTTGTATGGATTTAATCTGTGAAGCTTTCACAAGTGCTTTCTTAAGGTTGTCGGTGTTAATTTTCTTTTTGGCGGAAATGTAGATTCTGTCTCCTTCAAATTGTTCGAATATTTGCGCGATTATCTCTTTTTCTTCCTCTTCTAATTTGTCAATCTTATTGAAAACTAAGATTATTTTTTTGCCTTCGGCACGCTTGGATATTCTCTCGGTCAGCCATTCGATGTGTTCGCTCACCTGTGTACAATCCACCAACCAAAGCACAATGTCTGATTGTTCGATTTTTTGATACGTCCGTTCGATTCCCATGTTTTCGACCGTATCATGAGTTTCTCTGATACCTGCAGTGTCGATAAATCGGAAAGTAATCCCATCAATATCGACAACATCCTCGATGGAGTCGCGAGTCGTGCCATGAATATCAGAAACAATGGCTTTTTCTTCGTTTAACAGGAGATTGAGTAGTGTTGACTTTCCTACGTTGGTTTCACCAACCAACGCGACTGGAATGCCTGTTTTCAGTACGTTTCCTACTTTGAAAGAATTGGCAAGTGATGCGATTTTTGTTTCAATTTTTTCTGCTAATACTTTAAGCTTTTCTCTATCGGCAAATTCCACATCTTCTTCAGAAAAGTCAAGTTCTAGTTCAATTAACGATACAAAATCAAGCAGTTCTTGACGAAGCTTATTCAGTTCGCCGGAAAAACCGCCCCGCATCTGATTCAGAGCCATTCTGTGCGAAGCTTTGGTAGTGGAAGCTATCAAGTCTGCAACTGCTTCTGCCTGTGAAAGATCCATTTTTCCATTATGGAATGCACGCATGGTAAATTCGCCCGGATTGGCGAGGGAGCAACCGTTTATGACGAGTAGTTCGAGAATTTGTTGTTGGATAAAAATTGAACCATGACATGAAATTTCCACCACATCTTCTCCTGTAAATGAATGCGGCGCTCTAAAAACAGTCGCGAGTGCCTCGTCCACAACTTGGTTTTTCGAGTCAATTATTGTTCCGTAGTGGACGGTATATCCCTGTTTGTCGGCAAGCTTTTCTTCTCTGTTTTTCAAAGCAAAAATCTTATCGGAAATGCTCAACGCGTCGCTTCCCGAGATACGTATTACTGCAATCCCGCCAGAACCCGGCGGAGTAGAAATGGCACATATGGTGGCAGTTTGCTCACCACCTCCCTGAAAAATAGAGTTCGATATTGTAGGTTGACTTGTTTTATTCATTTTTTTTGTCTTTTTCCGGGGGTGAATATTGTTATATTCTTTGTAGCACGGTTTCAATCAATCTTTCAACATACGGTTTGTAGTCTGTGTTTGCTGCTTCTATACGTCGATTGGCGATAATACAGCAAACGGTCATGGCTCTATGCCCCATTAAACGTGCAAGGCCGGCAATGGCAGAACTTTCCATTTCATAATTGGTGATTTTGAAATTCTTATACCTGAAATCTTCAATTCGGTCATTTAATTCCGGTTCTGCCAAATCGATTCTTAAAACTCTCCCTTGTGGCCCGTAAAATCCGTTTGCAGAGATAGTTACACCTCTTATCATGTCATCTTTTCCTATTTTACTAACCAAATCGGGATCGGAATCTACCACATAAGGAGCACAAAACTGCGGATTCCATTTGAGTTGTTTTTTCAGCTCTTCCTCAAATTCCAAGTCACACACACCATCTCTTCCTGCATAAAAATTTAGCATTCCATCAAATCCGATCGATTTTTCTGAAATCAGGAAACTTCCCAGAGGGATATCCGATTGCATTCCACCTGAAGTTCCTATTCGAATAAGATTTAATTGCCTGAATTCCGTTTTTTCTAACCGCGTATTTAAATCAATATTGGCTAACGCATCCAATTCATTGACCACGATATCGATATTATCTGTACCAATACCGGTAGAAATAACTGTTATTCGTTTTCCCTGATAAGAGCCTGTTATGGTGTTAAATTCACGACTTGAAACAGAAAATTCCTGACTGTCAAAGTAAGAAGCTACCAGAGCCACTCGTCCCGGGTCGCCTACTAATATGATGTTGTCAGCTATTTGTTCCGGTTTTAGATGAAGGTGAAATATGCTTCCATCGTCATTTATTATCAATTCGGAAGGTGGGAAATGTTTCATGGTTTTATGTGTATTTAGAAGTGAATTACAAATATAATCAATAATTTTATATTTGTAGTTGAAAACAAACGGATGAAAGCTTAAAAAATAAAAAAAGCGGAAATCACTTTCACAAGTTTTTTCCGCTTAAGAAATTTTAGATTTTGAATTGAGTCCTATTTTTTCACTCGCGCATTTAATTGATTAATTACATCGGAAGTAATATCATAAGTCTCTTTTGAGAAAAGAACGTTATCATTCGCTGTGTTGCTGATAATCATCTCGTATTTCCCGTTTTTGTTATAATCTTTAAAGAAATTTTGAATGGTATCTCTCAACTGGTTGTTCATTTTTTCTTGTTGCTCCATCAGTTGTTTGGTGAGATTTCCCTCTAATTGCTGAAGATCTTGCTGTTTTTTCAGAATACTTCTTTGTGCATCTTCTGCTCTTTCTCTACTTAAAAATGCGTTGTTTTCAAGCTTTCTGTTGAATTCATCCATCTCATTTTGAAGTTGTCGCGCTCTGGAATTAAGAGTTGCTCTCGAGTTTTCTTGTTTGCTTATCAACTCTTCGTTCGCGTTTTTTGCAAATGTATAATTCAGCATGAGAGAATCAATATTCACATTAGCAATCGGCAAATGTTTGGATTCAACTGAGTCTTTTTTCTGGTCAACATTGCTGATTTGTTTTCCTTTTTTGTCTCCCAACACCAAAATAAACAAAATTATCACCGCGATAAGCAAGATAATATTAAGAATAAGCGAAAGATTTTTTGTATTCATATATTGTTTTAATTTCTTATAATTCTTCTATTTCGTCTAAAAGTTTGTTGTAATCGTATTTCTTTGATTTGGTTGATTTTTGTGCTTCCTTGTCTTGAGAAGTGGCGCAAGAAACACCCTGATCACTTAATGCTTTGCTCCCACCTATATGTATATTAGGAAATTTTCCATCTTTGAAAATCCAAATCTTGAAACCCAGTAAAAATACAGAAATCAAAACAATGACAAAAATTACCACTACGGTAAGGATTAATGTTTTCATTTCAATAATATTTCATGAAGAAAAATAGCTTTTACTTCAAAATTCGTTGCAAAGATAATTCATTTAGGATATATAATAAGTGATTGTCTTTGTTTTTTATAAAAAAGAATGTTTGGAAAGCAGATTTTAACTTTTTTTGTTATAAAACCACGCATGTCACTAATCGTGCCGATAGCGTTAAAGCTATCTACAAATTAATTTTAGCTTTACACTCTAAGTGATGCTCTTTTGTAAAACACCAATCAACCCGAGAAGCTATTTTTTCCCAAAAAAAGCTCCTAAGATTGTCCTGGTAATGGTGCGGCCCAATTGATTTGAAACATTTCGTGATACCGACTTGCCTACATCTTTCAGCAATCCGCCAAACACATCGTCTTTCTTTGCCGCACGACGCTGTCTTTCTGCTTCGCGTTCAGCTTTTTGCTGCGCGCGTCGTTGAATTTCAAGCTGTTTTTGCTCCTCAAGTTGTTGTTTCAGCAAATCATCTGCTTGCATTCTTTCAGCAATTATCTCGAATGCGGAAATCCGGTCAATCTCTTTCTCATAGACCCCATAAAGGAGAGAAGATTGCATAATTTGCGTTCTTTCCTGAAGTGTTATCGGCCCAATTTGTCCTTGTGGCGGGAGTATAAATGCGCGTTCTACGGGATTTGGAGCGCCTTTTTCATCCAAGAACGAAACCAATGCTTCACCGGTTCCTAACTCGGTAATAACTTGCTCCGTGCTGAATTTTGGGTTGGGACGGAACGTATTTGCTGCTACTCTTACAGCCTTTTGGTCGTTTGGCGTATATGCCCGGAGCGCATGCTGGATGCGGTTTCCAAGCTGTCCGAGAATTGTTTCAGGAATGTCAGCGGGGTTTTGGGTGATGAAATAAACTCCGACACCTTTTGAGCGGATAAGGCGGATGATTTGTTCCACTTTTTCAAGTAATATTTTAGGCATATCATTGAAAAGCATGTGTGCCTCATCGAAGAAAAAGACCAATTTTGGTTTTTCCAAATCACCTACTTCCGGTAAATTTTCGAATAAATCGGCCAGCAGCCAAAGCAAGAAAGTGGTGTAAATTCTCGGAGAATTCATCAATTTGTCAGCTGCCAGGATATTAATAATCCCTTTTCCACGATTATCTGTTTTTAGCAAATCAGAGATAACCAGTTCCGGCTCACCGAAGAAAACCTTCCCGCCTTCGGTTTCCAAACGAGCTAAGTTTCGTTGAATAGCACCGATACTTTGTGAAGAAATATTGCCATATTGTGTAGTAAATTGCGCCCTGTTTTCACCCACATATTGGAGCATTTTCTGCAAGTCTTTCAGGTCAAGAAGCAGTAAGTCATTTTCATCTGCAATTTTGAAAATCAGATTTAACACCGCGCCCTGGGTGTCATTGAGGGTCAGAAGTCTTTCGAGCAAAATGGGACCCAGTGAAGACATCGTTGCCCGAATAGGGTGTCCTTGCTCACCGAATACATCCCAAAACTGAACCGGAAAATTCTTATATTCGAAACCTTTTTCGGACAGCTTAAATTTCTCAACCCGTTTGGTTACACTCTCCTTGTTGCCGCCGATTTTAGCCACTCCCGACAAGTCTCCTTTCATATCAGCCGCAAAAACAGGAACTCCCATATCGCTGAAAGTTTCGGCAAGTATTTGCAAACTTATGGTTTTGCCTGTACCGGTTGCTCCGGTAATAAGCCCGTGTCTATTTGCCATTTTAGGGATAAAACAGATTTCTTTCTCGTCATTAATTGCTACAAATGAGCGGTTTTGATTGTCTAACATATCTTGCTGTATTTATGATTTAAATGTTTGCGAATGGATTTACTCAGCTATGCTGTGCTGTTGATAAAAAAGTTTTAATATTCATACAAAATCCCTTTTTCTGAGACACTAAGCCAGATTTTATCATATTCTTCAATTTGCAATTTTCTTATGTCAACTGAGATTTCTTTTACGATATTAACACCGCACATTTCTTTGTTTTCTAACGAAAGCCTTAACGTTCTTTGTACAGGATAAGACTCAGCAACTATCCCCGCGTCAATCAGTTTTACTTTCCAGCTTGTGCCATCACAGCCATTCGAACTGAAAGTTATTTTTAAGCAATCGCCGATAATCTCTAACTTATTTATCTTAAAAGGATCATTCGGGGCGTTTTTAAACTCACTTTTGCTTACTATCACCGTTTTATCGCAGTCAGTCGGTAATTCCTGCGACTCATTACAGGCATAAAAAAGCAGCATGACTCCAACTACAATTGGAAGTGTGTGGATAAACTTTTTCATGTTTTCGGGATTTAGGTTGAAATAAATCAAGTTATATATTGCAAATTTACCATTTTTTTAATGTTAAACAATATTCGGATTAAAAATATTAATTTTGCACCCAATGATACGTATAGAAAAAGAATTCTATCTGCAGAACGCGGTCGTTTTAGCTCAGCAATTGTTAGGGAAAACTCTTGTCAGGGTTTTTGATGACGGTTCGTTGCAGAGGTGGCAAATCACTGCCACTGAGGCATATCGCGGCGCCGAGGACTTGGCATGTCATGTCAGCAAAGGGAGGACGAAACGTACAGAAGTGATGTTTCATGAAGGCGGTAAAGTGTATGTATATCTCATTTACGGTATGTATTGGATGCTGAATGTGGTGGCGGCGGAAGAAAATAATCCGCAGGCTGTCCTGATTTGCGGAATTGACAACATAAAAGGCTCGGGCAGAGTAGGACGCGAATTAAAAATTGATTCATCTTTTTATGGTGAAGATTTACTCACTTCCGGTCGGATTTGGATCGAAAATAGCGATAGAATTCCCGAATTTATTTCAAAAAAGAGAGTTGGAGTAGATTATGCCGGAGAATGGAAAGATAAATTGTGGCGATTCGAGTTGATTGATTGAATTTTATTAAAAATATCGAAACAAATCGACTCTACAGGCATACCTTTATGAAAAAGTCTTTTGTTAGAATAGAATCTTCTTTCTATTCAAATTTTTATTTCAAGTTTTTGTAACTTCCTGTGAAAGAGTAAAAAAGCGACAATTGATAATTATTTGAAAAATATTTTCTCGCAAATTTTTGCTAATTAAAAAAATAGCCGTATATTTGCACCCGCAATTGAAAGCAGGTGTTATATTCACCTTATTCAAAAGGCCCATTCGTCTATCGGTTAGGACATCAGATTTTCATTCTGGAAAGAGGGGTTCGATTCCCCTATGGGCTACTAAACCTAAAAGATTAAAACTTCTCAAAATTATGGCAAACCATAAATCAGCATTAAAAAGAATTCGTCAAACTAATACTAAAAGATTAGCTAACCGCTACTATGCGAAAACTGCCCGAAATGCAGTTCGTAAATTGCGTGCTACAACTGATAAAGCTGTCGCGGTTGAGTTACTTCCTCAGGTGAGTTCAATGCTTGACAAATTAGCTAAGAAAAATGTAATTCACAAAAACAAAGCAGGTAATTTGAAATCAAAACTTACACTGTACGTGAATCGTTTGAGTTAATATTCTTTAAGACAAAATATACGTATAAGCTCTTTTCTGTATGGAAAGGGCTTTTTTTGTCCAATTTTAAAAATTTTATAAGAGCAATATATCCCCGGGCTTGCTTCTATTTGAGAAGTAGTATGTGGATTGCTTTTCGAAAATAATAAATCGAATCACTATTGTCCGGTAAAATATAATCGTATGAAAATAGAACATTTTGCAATTAACGTAGCAAAACCGGTAGAAATGGCTGACTGGTATGTCAAAAATTTAGGTTTAACAATTGTGGCAGGTCAGAAAACAGCTCCATACGCACACTTTCTTGCAGATAACAGCGGAAAAGTGATGCTGGAGATATACTGTAATCCTGCTGATCAGGTTCCCGCTTATGGCTCTATGGATCCGTTGATTTTACATTTAGCTTTTGTCTCCGAAAATCCGTCCGAAGATAAGGACAGACTGATGCGTGCCGGAGCAACATTAGAATCCGAAACGATATCAGAAAATGGTAATCATTTGGTTATGCTTCGTGATCCTTGGGGATTAGCGCTCCAGCTATGCAAAAGGGCGAAATCGTTGCTGGCAGATTAGTTTGCAGATGCAATTATTCCTAATGCGCTTCTAACCAATTCGCTCCAACTCCGCACTCTGCTACTAACGGCACTTTCAGTTTCAGTACATTTTGCATCTCGTTGACAACAAGTGCTTTTAATTCTTCCAACTCATCTTTTGGAACAGAAAAGTTCAACTCGTCATGCACTTGCATGGTCATGGTGGATTTGAGATTATTTTCTTCGATTTTTTGTTGGATTTGAATCATTGCCAATTTAATTATATCGGCTGCCGAACCCTGTATCGGAGCATTTATCGCGTTTCGTTCCGCATAGCCGCGTACAATGCTGTTTTGGGAGTTAATATCAGCCAAATACCGTTTCCTGCCATAGATCGTTTCTACATATCCGTTCGTTTTTGCATTCTGTATGGCAGTATCCATATACTTTTTCACATCCGGATAAGTCTCAAAATAGCCTTCAATCAACTCTTTCGCTTCACTTCGAGGAATTGCCAATCTTTCTGCCAAACCAAATATGGAAATACCGTAAATAATTCCGAAGTTAGCCGTTTTTGCTTTTCGACGC
>LSQX01089073.1_pt1 | contig 20955 bp, 24 predicted proteins | sample 654561 | NCBI WGS metagenome assembly LSQX01 (sample SAMN04489861, study PRJNA283612) | anaerobic digester metagenome | isolation source: 4 biogas reactors fed with cattle manure at either 37C or 55C with and... | place: Denmark: Kongens Lyngby | collected 2014 | reverse complement strand
TCCAAATCTGGCTCATCAATTTTCTGACTTAAATTTTGCTCAAATAAACTTCCAGTACTATAAACCAATCAATCAATGATAATATTTCGATTAATCAATCACTAAAAATCCACACAAGTTGGTCTTCATAATCTCTTAATGATCTTGCTGTTATTTCGTCAATAACAGCCCAACTCAAACAACGTTGCGTTGGTGTGCTGCGTATTCTATACAGTTTTCAAATAGACGCAATATGTTTTTTAGGTTTTTTTGAAAAAAAGTATCACTCGCCTAAACTTTAGGCGTATTTAATAGTTTTATCATGTATTTCTTCTTTTAGGTTAAATTTTTATGTAATTTGAATTGGTTTTTCAAATAAATTCTTTGGGGCTGTAGTAGAAAACAACCAGTTCTGTTGAACTGGTTGTAAATTTAAATTAGTTTGCCTGTTCTGCAAGCCACGACATAAATTTTTGTCGCTCAGCCTTATTGGCCTGCTGCCAAATTTGTATAAGTTGCTGTTCTTTGCCTTGTGGCTTCTGTGCAGTCTTAACTGAAGGTGTGTTTTCTGTAGCTAAGACAGCGGCAGTTGTATAAACAGCCGCAGGTTGATTGGCCGGTGCTTGCGTATGATCAGTTGCATCTACGGTTTTGCCAAACAAACTACCACTTAACCACGAACGTGTGCTTGCTTTAGCACCCGTTTGTTGAACCAATAATTGATTTTTTTGATTATATAAGCCCACAGTCGGTTGATCTTTAAATTCTTTAGCTGCTTCAAAGTCTTTTGGTGGATTCACTAAAACGAGTCGATAGTTCTCACCATCTTGCAACACTGGTGTTTTAAGCTGAATCACACCCGATTTTAAAATATCGTGTGCGCCATTATGATGTTCAAAATATTGCTGATAACGCAAGTTAATTGTATTTTCGCCTGCATTCACTTTCACTTGCTGCGCAGAACGGAATAAGCCTGCTCGTACTTCCTGATCATTCACAGCCAGCAATTTAATTTCTTCAGGAACAGAAATAGTGACTGCTGAAAATACTGAACTGCAAGCCATTAATGCTAGACCCGCCACACCAAGTTTTAACGTCATTTTTCACTCGAAATCATTTATGAAAGTTTGATTGCACTATGCAATGTATAAATGACAGTTTTATGACAGCAAGTAATCCCTGTAATTTTCATGTAAATGTGACTTTTAAATCCCCCCTTACATTCCATTCATATTTTTGACAATGCTTAAAAATAAAAAAGTAGGATGAATGATCACCCTACTTTTACTTATGGATTGAAAAGGCTTAAAGCTTAGTTAAAAGTTTTAAAACGCTCTGCATCATCCATAAATGTTTTTTCGCCTGCAGGTGCTTCAATTGAACCGAATACCAATTGGCCACGTAGCTTCCAATTCGCAGGAATTTCAAAAGTTTGTGCCACTTCTTCATCTACAATTGGGTTGTAGTGCTGTAATGATGCACCTACATTGATTTCAGCTAATGCAGTCCATGCTGCAACTTGAGCAATACCAGTTGAATGCTCTGACCAAACTGGGAAGTTATCTGCATAAAGTGGGAACTGCTCTTGCAAGCCTTTTACAACATTTTGATCTTCATAGAACAATGCTGTACCAAAACCTGCAGCAAAGCTGTTAATTTTTGCTTCGGTATTTGCAAAAGCTTCTGCAGGAACCATTTTGCGTAAAGTTTCTAAAACAATATTCCAGAACTGAGTATGTGATGCACCGTATAAAGTCACTACACGTGAAGACTGTGAGTTAAATGCTGATGGACTCAAACGAACCGCTTGCTTGATTGTGTTTTCAATCGTTGCTTGATCTACAGGAACATTTTTTCCAATAGCGTAGATTGAACGGCGTTTTTCTAATTGATTTAAAAATGACATTTTTTATTCCTCTTAAGAATTTTGGTAGCAACTCACTGATACAGCAATATTAAGCAGTTTATTTAGCATAAACATTACAAAAAATACGACAGTGTGTTTTATGTATAGAACGATTATAGTTTTATAAAGTTACCAAATACCTGCTGATTACCCCAAAATAGTTTGCACTACTTTAGTAAATCAAGCTCCTATAGAACACACTGACCATCACTATAAAAGAAATTTATTTCAATTTAAATCAATATGATAAACAAATGAGTTTAAGCATAAATTTTGAATTGATTTTGATAATGTGCATGACTACGTTCAGGCACTTGTTCTTCAATTGAGCCAAAAACAAGTTGTGAACGCAGCAACCAAGTATCAGGAATATCAAAATGAGCAGCCACAGCAAGATCTATGTTCGGGTTATAGTGTTGTAGTGATGCGCCAATACCTGAGTCAGCTAAAGCCGTCCACACCGCAAACTGCGCCATGCCTGAAGTTTGCTCAGACCAAATTGGAAACTCTGCTGCATTAAAGGGTACTTTCTTTTGTAACTGACGAATCACTTGCTGATCTTCATAAAACAGTACCGTACCAAAAGCAGCAGCACATTGTTCAATTTTCATTTTCGTACCTGCAAAAATCTGTTCGGGTACCAATTGACGCTGTACGTCCTGCACAATGCTCCAAAATTTTTGATGTGATTCAGAAAATAAGATCACCACACGTGTACTTTGTGAATGATGTGCAGATGGACAACTACGCACCGCTTCCTGAATTAACTCAGTCATATAGGTTTGACTATAATGAATACGTTTTCCTAAAGCATAAATACTACGGCGTTTTTTTAATTGATCAATGAAAGTTAGCTCATGGCCATCCTGAATTGGTTTTTTCTTGAGTTTAAAATCTTTGGTGATATCTGCTGTAAGCACATGACCAATTTTATTTAGCAATGTCATTTTAACTTCCCCAAAAAATCAATTAAAACAAGCGAATATTTTTTCTTATTCTATATAGACTCCTGTGGATTTATTCACATTCGTATTTTTTAGATGTTGCTTTTTACAACACTTAAACCCGCTAAAAACAACAAACTCCGCATTTTGCGGAGTTTATGTGAAACACATAGCATTTTATACTATGTGTTCAAAAATCTTGTTTCTAAGATTCTTATTTCTCAGTTTCAAAAAGTGCTGCCACAAATGATTTTGCTGAGAATGGACGCAAGTCATCAATTTTTTCACCTACACCAATAAAACGAATAGGCACATGCGTACGACTTGCAATGTTAAATAACACACCGCCTTTTGCTGTACCATCTAGCTTAGTAATGGTAATTCCTGTCAAGCCTACTGCTTCATCAAACATTTCAACTTGGTTAATGGCATTTTGACCTGTGCCTGCATCAACCACCAACATCACTTCATGCGGTGCTGTTGCATCAATTTTTTGCATCACACGTTTTACTTTGGTCAATTCTTGCATCAGGTTACTTTTATTGTGCAAACGACCTGCGGTATCTGCAATCAGCACATCAATACCTTTAGCTCGTGCACTCTCAAAAGCATCAAAAATAACTGAAGCACTGTCTGCACCGTGACCCTGTGCAACTACAGCAACATCGTTACGTTCGCCCCAAATTTGTAATTGCTCAGTCGCTGCTGCACGGAAAGTATCACCTGCCGCCAGCATAACTTTTTTGCCTTCACCTTGTAGGCGTTTTGCCAGCTTACCAATGGTTGTCGTTTTACCTACACCATTTACACCCACGACTAAAATTACATACGGTGTTTTATTCGGATCAATATGTAATGGTTTTACGCGTGGTGCAAGCAAAGCCACTAATTCTTCTTGTAGTGCTTTATATAAAGAATGTGAATAAATCAGATCGCCACGCGCTGTACGTTCAGTCAAATTGGCAATAATCGTTTTGGTCGCATCTACACCAATATCTGCAACCAGAAGCTGTTCTTCAACTTCTTCCAATAACTCATCATCAATTTCTTTACCGCCAATCAAAATATTGACCATACCATCGGCAAAGTTTTTACGCGTTTTGGTCAGACCTTCTTTCATACGACTGAAGAAACCACCTTTTGCTGGCGTCTCAGTCATAGCGGAGTCTTCTGCAGCGACAAGTTCAGAAACTTCTGCTTGTACAGGTGGTGTTTCAACAATCGGAACATTTACCGCAGGTAAGTTTGGTAACGTGACATCATCATCTCCGATATCAGCATCAATCAAAAATTTATTTTGCCCATTAGATTGCTGTTGCATGCCGAATCCTTGTAAAGCATTGCGTTAAAAAATCGGATTCTATCATAAACCAAACGCTTTTACTTTGCATTGCAATCACATAGCCACATACAAAATTGCAGCAAGCAGGCCTTGCCTTTGCGCTTTAATTTCTGAAAGATAGGATGACAACTGTTGCTATACTCGCTGCCATGTTCCGATTGCCTATTAAGTCTGCTTATCTTTTGCTCTTCAGTGCAGCAATGTCAATGAGTCATGCAGATACGCCTATTCAAACCAGACAGCCAAGCTTTGAAACCACGCTGAGTAATGGCTTAAAAGTGATTATTCGTGAAGATCACCGTGCACCGATGGTAATGACACAAATTTGGTACAAGGTTGGTAGTAGTGATGAGTCTGGCAACCTTTTGGGCATTTCACATGTTTTAGAACACATGATGTTTAAAGGTACAGCCAAAGTCCCGAATGATGAATTCACCCGTTTAAGTCGTATTTATGGTGGTAGTGTCAATGCATCTACTTTCACAAATTACACCCAATATTATCAACTCTATCCCAAAGCCTATTTTCCTTTAGCCCTAGAACTTGAAGCGGATAGAATGAGTAACCTATTACTACGTCAGCAAGATTTTGAACCTGAAATTAGAGTGGTAATGGAAGAACGACGCCAACGTACCGATGATAATCCTCGAGCCATGGCATTTGAACGCTTTAAATGGATTGCTTATCCGACCAGTCATTATCGCCAACCGATTATTGGACACATGAAAAATCTGCAAAATATTCAATTGCAGGATTTAAAGGACTGGTACAAAAAATGGTATCGCCCCAATAATGCAATTTTAGTAATTGTGGGTGATGTAGAAACCCACGCCGCCTTACTGCAAGTGCAAAAATACTTTGGCGATATTGATGCCGCAGCTCTTCCACCACGCAACGATGTTTTAGAGTTTGAGCAGTTGGGTTATCGTCACATGGAACTGAATAGCTCCGTACAAGTACCTAACTTATATATGGCTTGGAATGTCGGCTCTTTAGCTACGGTCAAAACACCTCAAGATGCCTATGCGCTTAGCATTATTAAACAACTATTGGATGGTGGCATTACTTCACGTTTCGAACAGCGCTTAGTGCGGGAACATAAAGTCTTAACCTCAGTCAGCATCAGTTACGACCCATACCAACGTGGCGATAGTTTATTTAGTATTTCTGCGTTACCCGCAGCAGGCATTGAGTTAAATGAGGCGCAAGCAGCTATTCAGCAAGAAATTGAGTTGCTCAAACAAGAACTTGTACAGCAAAAAGAAATTGAACGAGTGATCACTAAGTTTATTGCCAATTGGGTTTATAGTCAGGATGATCTTGCAGGACAGGCTCGCATGATTGGCAACTTAGAAGTGAATGGTTTAAACCATAAATTAATGGATGCACTACCACAACAATTTCAGGCAATTACCGCAGAAGACCTGCAACGGGTTGCTAGGCATTACTTGATTAAAGACAACCTGAGCACGCTATATTTACTACCTAAAAATAGCACCACAAACGCTAATCCTTAAACGGTCATATTCATGAAAAATCGTGTATTTCATTCTTTTATTTTCACCTTAGGACTTAGCGTGCCATTTGCCACATTCGCGATGGAAATAGATGTTGCCACAACTGCGCCACATGAGTTTTCAGAAACCAGTTTGGTTGCACCTTTACAATCACAAAATCTATTGCACAGCTTAAATGCGGTGAATGAATTACCAAATGCCCACGCACCACAGGTACACGATTTTAGAACTCGAAAACAAGCACGTAGCCTATTTGTAGAAAATACTGCATTACCAATGGTAGATATTCAATTGACCTTTAATGCGGGTTCCGCACGAGATGGCGAAGTTGAATCTGGGCTGTATGGGCTTGCCAATATGGCAGCGCAACTTATAGATGAAGGTACGCCACGATATACTGCACAAGAGGTTGCAAGCACTTTTGAAAACGTTGGTGCTCGGTTTAGTGCAACAGCATATCGGGATATGCTTGTGGTGCGTCTAAGAACGCTGTCTGACCCAGATAAAATGCACCTTGCCGTTGAAATGATGCTCGCGCTGTTAAAACACGCAACCTTTGAACCCTCAAATATTCAGCGTGTTGTATCCAATACTCAAATTGGTCAAAAACAACTTCGAGAAAACCCAAGCCGTTTAATGAATATTCGTCTGTATCGTGCAATTTATGCTAAACATCCCTACGCTGAACCGATTACAGGAACCAATGGCAGCATTAAACGGATTCAACCCCAACATTTACAGAAATTTAGAGATCAGTTTTTAGTTGCGCAGAATATGAATATTGCCATTACAGGCAAATTAAATTTAAAAGAAGCAGAAAAATTGGCGAATCGTATCAGCTTGCATATAGCACAAGGTGAAGCCGCCGCCGCACTGCCCCTACCCGTAGCTGCAAGCACATTTAACATTCAGCATATTCCATACCGCTCACAACAAGCGCATGTCAGTATCGCACAGCTAGCGACCACTCGTGATGACCCTGATTATTTAGCTTTGGAAATTGCCAATCGAATGTTAGGCAGTGGCGGTTTCAACTCAATTTTAATGAAAGAATTACGGGTAAAACGTGGTCTAACGTATGCTGTCAGTAGTTCGTTTCGTTTTACTCAAGCGACTGGATTATTTAGCATAGGCTATGCTACGCGTCAAGATCAGTTGCTTGAAAGCATTCAAGTAGCGCATCAAGCACTGATTAATTTTGTACAACAACCGATAGATGCTAAACAACTGCAAGAAACCAAGGCGGGTTTAATCCGCGCTTTTCCGAATCAATACAGCAGCAATGCCAATATTAATGCGCAACTTGGGCATATTGGTTTTTATCAGTTACCTGCTAATTACTTAGGTGATTATGCGCAGCAAGTGGCAAATATTAGTGCTGAAGATGTGCAGCGTGCGCTGCAAAAGCATATACACCCAGACCGTTTAACCTTGATCATTGTCAGTGAGCACTTAGACAAAACAACATTGGAAAAAATGCTACAACAAAACCTTTTGCCCAAAACAGTTCAAGCTAAAAATACAAGTACGCAACCCATGATGAACTAAGCTTTTCAGAATATTAGCTGCAAAACTTTGAATACGAACACATAAGAGTGGACTTGCTGAGTTTACTCTTGTGCCAAAGCAGGCAGTTGTTGAGCACGGTCTTTTTCAACTTGGTGTGCCTGCATCAACTTTAAATAATGCACATAACGAATTTGTGGTTGCTGCAATAAAAGCATCGCCATGTCTTGAGTGTTGGCATATATAGATTGCTGTGCAAGACGCTGCACATTATGAAACTGTTGCACACCAACTGGGCGATAAAGTGCAAAACTCGCCAAAACAAAGATGATGCAGATAATCACTACAATCAGAATGTTATAAATTTGCTCGAGTTTAAGTTGAGAAATAAATTGAATAGTTTTTTGAATTGCGTTGTGCATGACCTACCTCTAATAGCGCTAGTGTAGGCTGCGCTTGTTCGATGCACAAGTTAAACAGCTCAATTTTTACTGTACCGTCACGGTAAAAATTGAGCCTGATTTATAATAACGTCACTCTTTACTAACCGATTGTTCCGCGAATCACAGCAAAGTATAAAACCAAAGCAATGATGGCCAGTACAAGGAAAATAGCAAAAATGCTTAGTCCTGCTTCTGCCTCTGCAGGATGTAACTCATCTTCATCTGCTATGCGCAGCAGCTCACCATCATAAGCACGATAAAATGCGATACGGTCTTCCCGATCTAATGTCTTGGCAAAATCTGCGACACGTTTGCGTTGTGCCAAGCAATATTCACCCAAATGCACATCACGCCGAAAAATCGCTTCATCTAATTTTTTACGGTGATGGTGCGCCAAATCCACAATTTGTGTTGCCAGTGGAGGTACATCAAAAGCAAACCCGTCTATCGTATTTGTCATGTTATTCTCCTTTTTTCTGTGCTTACAGCTTTATAGTAATCAAAAAGAAACCTGATCAATGTTTAATCATGTAAACTTGAAATAAGAAAAATAGACCCGATAATTATTTGACAATTCAAACGAATTGTAATATTAGTTTAACATTAAAGCGTTAAATTGATATGAAGCCTAAAAGGTAGGCTTATATAAGTAATCATAATTAGAATAAGGAGTTTAATATGATTCAAGCAATCTCTCATCATGACTTAGAGCATGTTTATGCAAATGCGGTAAACACCATTCATTCACAAATGAACTTCCAAGACGCTGTTAAACAACTGGAAGAGGCTGCACGCGCAGGACATGGTAAAGCAGCAATGTTCTTGGCAGAACTGTATTATCAAGGCTTCCGTGTAGAACGTGATTCACTTAAAGCACAGTATTGGCAAAACATGGCCACCATGCAAGCATAATAAAACGTCACTTAGGTGGCGTTTTTTTTGACCCTATTTTTTTCAATTTATATTTCATACATATTTGTTTACGATTTTACGCAAAGCTTAAACGGTATATTCATCAATTCTTTTTACAATATAGCCAAATTTTACAACACTACTTGATTATGAATCAGATTAGCCAACTTCAGCCCTTACCCAAGGACTTTTTTCTTAAAATTACACTATTAAAATCAATGATGTATTGTGGTGTACTTTGGGGGCTGTATCATCAAGGCTGGGCAATGAGTTCAGATCACGATGATTATATTTTCCCTTTTTGGTTAAATGCGGTTCAAGCCAATAAATATGCAGCAAAACACTGGCCACAATACAGCCCACGCAAAATTTCTGCACAGGATTTTGAAACCTTTTTATTGCCTACGCTCACCCGTTTAAATGTTACCCCTACGCTGTATGGTTCATCGAGTCAAAAGATAAAATTGACCACATCGCAAATGAAACATTTCTTTTTTAATCAGCCCATTTTAAATATTGCTTAAATCTAAACAGGATAGAATTGACGTAAAAATCAACGATTGTGACTCTAAAGTATTTGCAATTTTTACAATTCACGTTACTTTAAAAGTCAAACAATAAACAAAAAACAGGACACATAATATGACCAAGGTAACTCACGTTTTACAAGATAAAGCACATCACGAAATTTACACAATCCACCCAGAAGCAACCGTTTTAGAAGCAATTAGCCTCATGGCAGATAAAGGTATTGGTGCTTTGGTAGTGACCGATCAAAACCAGCATGTGGTTGGCATATTGTCTGAACGTGATTACACCCGTAAAGTCATTTTGATGGAGCGAACCTCTAAAGGCACGACGGTGAGCGAAATTATGACGGCAAAAGTTTTGACTGTAACCAAAAACACCAGTGTTGAAGAATGTCTAAGCCTGATTACTGATCACCACTTACGTCACTTACCTGTTTTGGAAAATGAACAATTAGTGGGGCTAGTTTCAATTGGTGACTTGGTAAAAGCCACTATGGATGATCAACGTAAACTGATTGACCAACTACAACAATATATTGCGAGCTAAGCGTTAGCCTTCTAAAAAATTACCCAAACAAAAACGCCTAAACTTTAAAAGTTTAGGCGTTTTTAATAGGCCAAGTAATTAGTTTAGACCAAGTTTCTCTGCCACATAGTCAGAGTCTTTGTCGCCACGACCTGAAAGATTCACTACAATTTTCACATCTTTCGCCATTTTAGGTGCTTCACGTAATGCCCATGCCACCGCATGTGAACTTTCTAATGCAGGTACAATACCTTCTACACGTGACAAGGTCATAAAGGCATCAAGACATTCTTGGTCTGTCGCTGTTGAATATTCCACACGACCAATGTCTTTTAAGAAGCTATGTTGTGGCCCTACACCCGGATAGTCCAAACCAGAGGCAATAGAGTGCACTGGCAATGGCTCACCATGTTCATCTTCAAGTACATAACACGCCATACCGTGAAGCTGGCCTGGTTTACCCAAAGTTAGAGTTGCAGAGTGTTGATCTGTATCTAAACCATGCCCTGCAGGTTCAACACCCACAAGTTTCACTTCTGCATCATTTAAGAAAGCAGTAAATGCACCCACTGCGTTTGAACCACCACCCACACACGCGACGATATAATCTGGGTTTACACCAAAACGCTCTTGGCTTTGTAGTTTAATTTCATCACCAATAATAGATTGGAAATCACGCACCATTTTTGGAAATGGGTGTGGCCCAACCACAGAACCAATCGCATAAATAAAGTTTTTTGGGTCTTTTAAATATTCTTCAAAAGCGCTGTCCACTGCATCTTTTAAAGTGGCTGTGCCGCGGGTTACTGAAATCAGGTTGGCACCTAGAATTTTCATTTTCACCACATTCGGGTGTTCTTTTTCAATATCGACCTGTCCCATGTGAATTTCACACGGAATACCCACCAACGCACATGCCGTCGCCAAGGCTACTCCGTGCTGCCCTGCACCTGTTTCGGCAATGACTTTGGTTTTACCCATATATTTGGCCAGTAATGCCTCGCCCAAACAATGGTTAATTTTATGTGCACCAGTATGGTTTAAATCTTCACGCTTTAAATAAATTTGCGCACCACCTAACTGTTCAGATAAACGCTTGGCATAGAATAAAGGACTTGGACGACCAACATAGTGAGTAAACAAATCTTTTAATTCATTCTGAAATTCTACCGTTTTACGAATTTCCTCATAAGCAACGTTAATTTCATCCATGGCTTCTTTTAAATGCGGTGGAATAAACTGCCCGCCATATTGCCCGAAAAAACCTTCTTCATTCGGTAATGCGATGCCATTGATTTGATGATCCATATCGATCCCCTCAGATTGAAATTCACGTTGCCTATCGTGTCTGTACTTACTTAGTCTTCGCCTAACAATCACTCAATAGTTGAGTGATATTGACGAAAATGACGCTTAACGCGCCAAATATTTAGTCATATCTTCAATGCCTTTTAAAGTCATTGGATACATATGATGTTCAAAAATTTGTTTAATTAAACCAATAGTATGGGTGTATTGCCAATAACCTTCCTGCTCTGGGTTGAGCCATGCGGTTTTTTCAAAATGCTGACGCAGACGCTGTAACCAAACTTGCCCTGCTTCATCATTCATATACTCCACCGAACCACCAATCGAATTTAACTCGTAAGGTGCCATACTGGCATCACCCACCACAATTACCCGATAGTCGCGTCCATAGGTATTCAATAAATCCCACGTGTTCATACGGGTACTGCTACGACGCAAATTGTCTTTCCAAACATAGTCATATAAGCAGTTATGGAAATAAAAATATTCGAGGGTTTTAAATTCAGTTTTAGCTGCGCTAAACAGTTTTTCACATTGGGCAATGTGAGCATCCATAGAGCCGCCTACATCAAATAGCATCAATACTTTGACACGATTGCGGCGTTCGGGAACCAGTTGCACATCTAAAATGCCCTGCTTTGCTGTTTCACGGATGGTGCCATCTATATCTAGCTCTTCCGCTGCACCTTGACGGGCAAACTTGCGTAAACGGCGCAAAGCCAATTGCATTTGCCGTGTACCTAAAATCTGCTCATCATCCAAATTGCGGTATTGACGCTGCTCCCAGACTTTAACTGCAGAACGCTTACGTCCTGGCCCACCAATACGCACACCTTCTGGATGATCACCATAAGCCCCAAAAGGTGATGTGCCACCCGTACCAATCATACGGTTGCCACCCTGATGCTTTTTATGCTGTTCACGCAAGCGCTCTTCTAGCATTTTCATCAGTTCTTCTAATGATCCTGCTTTTTTCAGTTCTTCACGCTGCTCTGGCGTAAGATGCTTTTCAAGCAACTCTAAATCAAACCAGTCTTTGGGTAATTGATGAACTTGGTTCAGCAAATCATCTAGATCAAATGTTGAAATACCATCAAAATAATCTTTCATGGCACGGTCAAATTTGTCAAAGAATCGCTCATCTTTGACCATGACCGTTTTGACTAATTGATAGAACTCGTCCTGATCTGCAAACACCAAACCTGAAGCCACTGCTTGATTTAAGTCAATCAATTCACGTGTGCTCACAGGCACACCGTAACGACGCAAGGTGTAAAACAAGCGCACGAACATGGCGATGTACTCCTTAACGGCGTGACATAAAGGCTAAACGCTCAAGCAATTGCACATCTTGTTCGTTTTTAATGAGCGCACCATATAAGGGTGGAATGGCCTTGCTTTTATCGCTATTACGCAAAATGTCTTCTGGCATGTCATCTGCCATGAGCAAGCTGAGCCAGTCAATCAATTCAGAGGTCGATGGTGGCTTCTTAAGACCCGGAACTTGGCGTAGTTTAAAGAATACTTGCAAAGCTTCGGATACCAAAGTACCTGAAATATTTGGAAAATGCACATCGATAATATCGCGCATCGTAGCTTCATCAGGGAAATCAATATAATGGAAGAAACAACGACGTAAAAAAGCGTCTGGGAGTTCTTTTTCATTATTTGAGGTGATGATTACAATCGGACGTTGTGTTGCAGTAATCGTTTCACCCGTTTCATAAACATAAAATGACATTTTATCAAGTTCATGCAACAAGTCGTTTGGAAATTCGATATCTGCCTTGTCAATTTCATCAATCAACAATACACAGCGTTCTTCGCTGGTAAATGCTTCCCACAACTTTCCAGGCTTAATGTAGTTTTTAATATCATAAACACGGTCATCGCCTAATTGGCTATCACGTAAACGTGACACCGCATCATATTCATATAAACCTTGTTGCGCTTTGGTGGTCGATTTAATGTGCCACGTAATCAGTTTCAAACCCAGACTTTGAGCCACCTGCTCAGCCAATAAGGTTTTACCTGTACCTGGCTCACCTTTAACTAACAGAGGCTTTTGCAGGGCACGTGCGGCTTTCACCGCAAGTTTTAAGCTATCAGTCGCAATGTACTGATCTGTACCAGAGAATTGTTGTGTATCAACAGACATGATTTTACCTTAATTTTTTTAGTTACAGTGGTGAGGTCTTTTTCTTGGCAATATAGGTGCTTTGTTTTAAACGGTATTTAGACCAAAAATAACCGATCAATAAGCCAAGACCGATCACAAATAAAATGGCAGATAAATTTGCCCAAACCAATGGCATTTCTTTGGTCAATACACCAAAAAGAAGTCCAAAAATGGCAGGAGCAAGTGCCGCGTTACTGCCTTCAGATACAGTTGGCGTTAGTAAAATCGCAAACAGCATAATCCAAGTAATGCCACCCAATGGATTTGGCAAACGCTTGGCAATTGCATACCAGCACCACAAAATGATGGTGCTACCAAGCAAGTAAACAGCAATCGCAATTGCAGTTTCAGGAATTGATGCCAACGCAGTCATAACACTATTCATTTCTCAACTCCTGAACAAAAGTTATGCACCGCGTAAACCTTCTGGTTCTACGGCATTTGGATTAATTAAACCTTCTGGCGGTACTTGAATAAAGAAACCACGAGTTTGAATTGAATCCATAACGTGTAAAACATTCACACGCGCCAATTTACGGCTTTCAGACAATTGTAAATCCATCACAAAAGTCGCACGACCAAATGCGCTGCGCATTGCTTCGGGTAAGGCATCTAGTGGATTAAACTCTTCAGTTTGCTCAGGACGGGCGATGTACAAATACATCTCATCTTTTTTGCTCGATTTATAAATTGAACAGTGCATAAACAACAAAACTCTAAAAACTCAGGCAAAGGATACAACAAAAAAAACCGAGATACATTAACCATTATTAACGCATTGGTCTAAGTTTGTATGGATGTGCAAGGTTGACGGCATGTTTATTACAGAAATGTCTTTATTCAGCCACTTTCATTTGACCAGACAAATAGCGCTCATCGGCATGCAACACGTCAATTAACGGCTTGGTCAGCAATTCATAACGCCAGCCCAACAAGTAATTTGGTAGGTCTTGTTCATCGTTATGAAATACCACATGCTGATACAAAGCATTCAGCCACTTTTTACGCAACAACACTTCTTTCGGAATTTGAGTTTCCTGAACCGCAGCCTGAATCACCCGATCCATATTATCACTGACATCTTTAGAGGAATGGCGGATTGGACGGGCTAAACGCAGTGGCCATTGAGATTGATCAGGCAGGTATTTGATTAAATCCAAAATAGTTTTACCATGCTCACGCACAATATGCGGACGTAAATCTTTAATTCCACTCAGTTGGAATGAATTACGTGGATTTTTTTCAACTAAATCCAACATACTAGAATTACGCAAAATAAAACTACGTGGCTGATTCAGTGCCTTGACCATTTGTTCACGCCAAACAGCCAATTGCTGCAATTGCATAAGCTGACGACGTGAATGACGGTAATTACCAATATCTTGATACAGCAGCTCAATTGGTGTTTCTTCACCAATTTCCTGAGTTAGATGACGGCAATCTTCCTGCACAAAATCGAGTAAATGCTGCTGTTTTAAATCACTTTGTACTTTGTCTGCCAACTGCATTAAATACAGCACATCATTGGCCGCATAATTCAATTGCTCATCGGATAAGGGACGTGCCAGCCAGTCTGAACGAGTCTGCCCTTTATCAATATCAACATTCAGCATAGTTTTTAAAGCGTTTTGATAGCTGACTTGCAAGCCATGTCCTAAAAATGACATGCCGACCTGCGTATCAAAAACATTATCTAAGTTTTTTTGCTGTGCATAATGATAAATTAAATCAATATCTTCACCGCAGGCATGAAAAATATTTTGCTGCGCCTGAAACAGTTTTTCCCAAAAAGCAGTCAAATTGAGCGAAGTGCCATCTAGTAAATAGACCTGACTATTGACATTAATTTGGAATACACCCAATTTAGGCCAAAGCGTATCGACCTTAATAAACTCGGTATCTAAACCATAGATGCTGTTTTGACTCATTAATGCCAAGACATTTTCAAAATCTTTTTGTTGGTGAATAAATTGGAACATAGCGACCAGATAGACTGCACTCTCTAGAGTTTCATTTTAAACATTAAATAGCGTTTAGCTATAAAAATATAATCGGTATTTTACTTTTTTATCTTATTTTTAAGTCAATACAGATATTTTCTAGATTTTTTATCGTTTTTTTATCTTAATTTGAGTTTTTACTCTATGTGAATTCAAGCAAATACTTTAAATGATCATTCACATGAAATAAGCACCAAGATGCTTATTTCATTCGCATCCGATTATGCACAGCTTGACTTAGAGTATGACTATCGACATATTCAAGCTCGCCACCTTGCGGTACGCCTTGTGCAATCCGCGTCATCTGCACAGGTAAATGCTTTGTGGCTTCGACCAAATAGTGCGCCGTTGCCTGACCTTCCACAGTTGCATTGGTGGCTAAAATCACTTCGGTAATATTGCCATCACTCAAACGCTGTACCAAGTACGGAATGCCAATTTCATCTGGGCCAATACCATCTAAAGGCGATAAATGCCCACCTAAGACATGGTATTTGCCACGAAAACTACCGCTTTGCTCAATGGCCATCACATCGGCCGGAGATTCCACGACACACAGCAAATGTGCATCCCGATCATGTGAGGCACAAATATTGCAGACTTCATCTTCAGTTAATGAATGGCAAATCGAACATTCGTGAATATAGCTGGTGGCTTCATTCAAAGCATGAGCCAAACCGACTGCACCTTCTCTATTTTTCATAATCAGGTGCAATGCCATGCGTTGAGCCGATTTAGGCCCAACACTTGGCAAAATGCGCAGCGCTTGTACCAGTTGATCAAAACGATCACTAAACATACGCCGTTCCTTAGAATAAACCTGCCAAGCCAGGTGGCAAGCCCATACCAGAGTTTGCAGACTTCATTTTCTCTTCAGAAATTGCTTCAGCCTGACGTGCTGCATCATTCATTGCAGCTGCAATCAAATCTTCAATCATGTCTGCATCGTCTTGCAACAATTCAGGATTAATTTCGATACGTTTCACTACATTACGGCAAGTCATAGTCACTTTCACTAAACCACCACCCGCTTCTGCATGCACTTCAGTTTGCGCAAGTTCTTCTTTGGCTTTTTTAATGTTGTTTTCCACTTCTTTTTGCATGCGCTGAGCTTGCTGCATCAACATATTAATGTTCATAAAAATCTCCGAACAAATGATCTATCGTTTTAAATAAGGTCTAAACCGCGCTCGATGTCGCGAATAATATCATCAATATCTTCCAAGCCAACAGAAACACGAATTAAACCTTCGCTGATGCCTGCTGCTTGTTTGGCTTCTGGGCTCATACGGCCATGCGATGTTGTTGCAGGATGAGTAATAGTCGACTTTACGTCACCCAAGTTACTGGTAATCGACAAAAAGCGTGTATTATCAATTACAGTCCAAGCGCCTTCACGCTCACCTTTCACTACAAACGATACAACACCCCCAAAACCAGACTGTTGCTTTTTCGCAAGTTCATGCCCTACGTGATGTGGCAGTCCCGCATAATACACTTTTTCGACTTTTGGATGTGCATCTAGCCACTCTGCAAGTTTTTGTGCGCTGGCACAATGCGCTTTCATACGCAGGCTTAATGTTTCCAAGCCTTTTAAGAAAATCCATGCATTAAATGGACTTAATGAATTACCCAAGGTACGAATAACACTGTTAATTTCTTCGACCAACTTGTCTTTACCAACAACCGCACCGCCCAAGGCACGCCCCTGACCATCAATATATTTGGTTGATGAGTAAATAATGAGGTCTGCACCAAATTTTAGTGGTTGTTGTAAAACGGGTGTACAGAAAGTGTTATCTACCGCAAATAACGCACCATGTGCATGTGCAATATCGGCAATCGCTTGTAAGTCACCCACCTGAGCCAATGGATTTGATGGCGTTTCAATAAATAACAGACGGGTGTTTGGACGAATCGCTTGTTTCCAACTGTCTAAATCTTCTAAATCGACAAAAGTGACATCTACCCCAAACTTCATCACATATTTTTCAAACAGTGAAATGATAGAGCCAAAGACCGCACGTGAACACACCACATGATCGCCTGCTTTAAGATAAGCCAAGGTCACAGCATGCACTGCCGCCATACCTGAGCTTGTTGCCACAGCACGTTCTGCACCATCCAAAACAGCTAAACGCTTCTCAAAAGCCTGTACGGTTGGGTTGGTATAACGTGAATAAGTATTACCTTCAATTTCGCCTGAAAACTTGGCGGCTGCATCGGCAGCATTTTCACAGACAAAAGATGACGTCAGAAAAATTGGTTCACTGTGTTCACTTTCAAATGTACGGTTATGCCCTGTACGAATCGCTAAAGTATCTAATTGATATGCAAGGTCGTCTGGTTGACTCATCTTTACTGCTCAGCCCTTAATCTAGTCCTAAGACCTGTTTGTTAATAATTGCCAACATTTTGAGCGCCAAGCGTATTTAAGGTCAAGGTAAAATGTATAAATATCGCTTAGACTTCATTCAAATCGGCGCCTTGTGTGATGGAACACCTCATGAATCAGTTACAACGAAAATTTAATCCGCACCGAAAAAAACTGAAAAACCTCAGTACACGTCTGTTTAAGAGTCGGGATTTGATTCTGTCGCAGTCCACAGCCTATGAAATTGTTGCACGTTATAAACATGCACAGATTCGTTATTACGCCTCGCCCAACAAGCAATACAAAGAACCGCTGGTATTTGTGGCACCGCTTGCCATTACCATGTCCATTTACGATTTATATCCGTATCGCTCACTGGTCAAGCATTTTCAGCATAGTGGTTTTGATGTCTATCTGATTGATTGGGGGCAATTAACCTATCAGCATCGTCATCTAAATTTTATGGCTTTTATAGATGATGCACTGCCACATTGTATTCAGCATATTTTACAACACGCGCAAACTACACAAATTTCTTTGCATGGTTGGAGTATGGCAGGTGTCTTTGCCATGCTTTACACTGCAAAACACCGACCTGAGCATGTTAAAAATTTAATGATTTTGGGCAGTCCTGTAGACAGTTATGCATCGGGGCGCGTGGGTAAGCTATTTCAAATCACCAATCGTTTGATTTCCAAATACCCGAAACTGCAACATGCATTTTATTCAGGCAACATCCCCAAGCATTTTATTCATACGCCTGGTCTGATTAATGCGATAGGTTTTAAAATTTTAGACCCGAAAGCGTGGTTGGAAAGCAATAAACAGATGCTTTCCAATTTACATGACTTACAGACTTTGCATGAAAATGCCACGCTCGCCAATTTTTTAAACAATATGATTGATTATCCTGGCGGCATTAATCAGGACATGGTGTTAAATGTTTGGCTGCAAAACCCACTTAAACAAGGACATATTCAGCTCAAACAGCACAATATTGACCTAAAAGATATCAATTGCCCGCTTTTGGTTGGTGCAGGTGACAGTGATCAGATTGTCACAGCAGAGGCAGCTCAACCTTTGTGTGAATTGACAAGTAGTACCGATGTCACGTTTACTCTTATTCCTGGCGGGCATTTAGGTTTAATGTCCAGTCAAAAAAGTGCCAATGAATTTTGGCCTAAATTGACCACATGGTTAGAACAACGATCCAGCAAAATCGCATAAAGAGAGCACGAATATGATTCAATCTGTTGCATTTATTGGCTTAGGCGCAATGGGCTACCGCATGGCAGCACATTTACCCAAACATTTTGACACGGTTTATGTTTGGAATCGTAACTTTGCCAAAGCCGAGCAACATGCTGCAGAATATGGCACTCAAGCGGTTGAATTGGCTCAAGCGGTACAGGCAGATGTTATTTTTTCTTGCTTGCCTACCAGTACCGAAGTTGAAAACCTGATTGCACAAGTTCAACTTAAAGCAGGTTCAGTTTGGGTCGACTGCACCAGTGGCGTACCTGAAAGCGCAAAAAAACTGGTACAACAACTTAAAGCCCAAAACGTCGATTTCTTAGATGCACCTGTAAGTGGCCAAACCATTGGTGCAGAAAATGCCACCTTAACGGTCATGATTGGTGGTAAAGCAGCAGCCTTTGAAAAAGCGCTCCCTGCAATTCAGGCTTTTGGTAAAGTGATTCAGCACGTGGGTGAACCAGGTGCAGGTTTTGCAGTTAAAGCGGTGAATAATATGCTCATGGCGGTCAGCCTATGTGCTGCTGCTGAAGGTTTTACTACCCTAAAAGCACATGGGGTAAATTTGAATCAGGCTTTGCAATGCATTAATGCCTCAAGTGGAAAAAGTGCCGTAACAGAAATGATTTTACCGCAACGAGTACTGAATCGTGCTTTCCCAAATACCTTTGCCCTGCCTTTACTTGCCAAAGATACTGGGATTGCACTGGATTTAGTTCGTGAAGCTGCCTTGCCTGCACCCGTGCTGGCATTAACTCAAAGTCTGATTCAAGCCGCAAATTTAACTGCAGAAAAAGACAGTGATTTTTCCACTGCAGTGAAAATGTATGAATTATGGAGTAATATTACCCTAGAGTAATAACTCGCCATTGAATACGCAGCCAGAAACCCAATAATGTATATAAGTGCTTCGTCACCCTACAAACCACAGAGGAAACTCTTATGAAAAAGTTTAGCATTGCCGTATTTTCAAGCCTTGCAACTTTTATCGGGGCAAATTCAACTGCTTTTGCTTCTGAGCAAGAATGTCAAAAATTAAAAAATGATCACGATGTTATTTATGCATCTAAAGGTTTCTGCTTTAAAGACCCTGAAGCTAAAGCACGTTTTGGTAATGACAATTGCTATACAACCAAGCCAAAGTTCTCTGAAAAAGAACAACAACGCCTTGATGCAATTAAATCACGTCAAAAAGAATTGAACTGTAAGTAACAGTTTTGAAAATAAGCTGAATTGAAGGAATTATTATGGCTTACGATGATCAAAATATTTTTGCAAGAATTTTACGTGGTGAGCTTCCTGCAATAAAAGTGTATGAAGACGAACACGTGCTTGCGTTTATGGACATCATGCCTCAAGCCGATGGTCACACCTTGGTTATTCCTAAAACACCTGCAGTCACTTTATTGGACCTGCCTGCCGAAGCTGCAGCATATACCATCCAGATTGTGCAAAAAATTGCTAAAGCCATTGAAAAAGGCTTAGGTGTGGATGGTATTGTGCTCATGCAGCTGTCTGGTACAAGTGCTGGACAAACTGTACCGCATGTTCATTTCCATTTAATTCCAACTTCAGTTCACGAACTTGGAAAACATGCTGCACAAATGGGCGATCAGGAAAAAATCCTAGCACAGGCCGAAAAAATTAAAGCAGCACTTTAAAATATTTCTAAAACTGTATTAAAAATGAATGGAGCACTCGCTCCATTTTTTTCGCTTCATATTTTAATTACCCGATTAATCACAGCATTGATGACAATAATATTTCACTCTCCTTGCAATTAAGTTATTCATTTCATAAGTTTTTTCTAAATTTAAAAACCTGTTCACTTAAAATTTGCGATTAAAGGTAAGTTTTTGATCTAATTTGTTCTTTTTAATAATTTTGAAATATTTCCTTAATATTACTGTCGCATTTGTAAGGAATACTTAGCACCAATAGAGAGCAGCGGTAGATCAACCCTACTTCTGAACAATGTTTAGGACTAAAAAACAATAGTCTGTATTGGAGCTACACATGAAAAAAACGCTTTGCGCATTAGCAGTTGGGGCAACCTTATTTACACCAGCACTAGCTATGGCTGCTGATGTTAAAGTTTATGGTCGTGCACACGTATCTTTAGACTATCTTGATGATGGTAAAGACTACAACGAAGTTGGTCTTTCTTCTAACTCATCACGTTTAGGCTTCAAAGCTGAACAAAAATTAGAAAATGGCATGACTGTTTTTGGTCAA
>LSQX01384917.1_pt1 | contig 20969 bp, 16 predicted proteins | sample 654561 | NCBI WGS metagenome assembly LSQX01 (sample SAMN04489861, study PRJNA283612) | anaerobic digester metagenome | isolation source: 4 biogas reactors fed with cattle manure at either 37C or 55C with and... | place: Denmark: Kongens Lyngby | collected 2014 | reverse complement strand
AAGGATTACAATATCAGGGCTGAACTGACATCAACCGACAGGGTCAGCTTTCACCGCTACACATTTCCGGAAAATGAAAAATCCCATATTCTTTTTGACATAGGAAACAGGCAGGGCGAAAGCGGCGAAGTGAGGAATGCATCCGTTGTCCTTGCACAGGACGGGCATGTTGAAGGATTTGTGGAGACATATCCGGAATATGTGAAGAAATATCAGACCGGTGCAAGTGTCAGAATGTACTTTTATGCAATACTCGACAAAGAACCCGATGAATACGGAATATTTCACGGAACAAGAACAGAAGCCGGGAAAAAAGAAGCAACAGGCAGGGGTGCAGGCCTCTACCTTACCTTTTCCACCCGGGATAACGAAAGCATAACCATCAGGGCAGGCTTATCGTACACATCCATTGAAAATGCACGTCTTAACCTTGAGGCAGAAGCCGGAGATACCGGTTTTGATGAAGCCAGAAATGCCGCACATAAAAACTGGAATGCATGGCTGGGAAGAATTCATGTTGAAGGAAACAATCATGAAGACAAAGTCAAATTCTATACCGGACTATATCATGCCCTGCTCGGAAGGGGTCTGGCCAGCGATGTCAGCGGAGCTTATCCGAAGCATGACGGGACCAGCGGTATGATACCCACGGGAAGCGACAACAAGCCGGAATTCAGGTTTTACAACACCGATGCAATATGGGGAGGACAATGGAACCTGATACAGCTTTGGGCCCTGGCATATCCTGAATACACAAGCGATTTTGTAAAAACACATCTCAGGGTTTATGAAGATGCAGGATGGCTGGGTGACGGCCTGGCATGCAGCAAATACGTTTCAGGTGTAGGCACCAACCAGGTTCCCCTGGCCATTGTTAGTGCATATATGTGCGGCATCAGGGATTTTGATCTTCGGAAAGGTTATGAAGCTTCCCTGAAAAATGAGACTGTTTCAAAAAACAGGGTATTCGGTGCAGGAAAAATGGACGTTGGCGAATTTGTGAAATATGGCTATGTCCCGTACAAGTCAACAGGGAAAGGTTCTGATGAATTGTGGAAATTTTCCTGCTCACACACCCTGGAATATTCATTCACTGCATATGCCGTCGCGCAATTTGCAAAAGCTCTCGGAAAGAATGACGACTATGAAATGCTGATGGAAATGTCCAAAGGCTGGGAAAAAATATATCATCCGGAAAGGAAAATGATGTGGCCCTTATTTGAAGATGGCAGTTTTAATGAGAATTTCGATGCCACGGTGCCACATGACGGATTCCAGGAAGGAAACGCAATGCAGTATACATTCTATGTTCCCCACGATCCCGAAGGTATTGCCGGCAGAACAGGATTTGAAGAATTCAATACCAGGCTCGACAGCACCTTCCTTATCTCCCAAAAAGATATATTCGGCGGCGGAACGGAAATCCATGCATTTGCAGGAATAACAAAACCCTATAACCACGGAAATCAGCCCTGTCTGCACACATCCTGGCTGTTTAACCATACAGGTGAACCTTCAAAAACCCAGAAATGGGTAAGAGCAATATTGAATGATTTTTACGGTACGGAAGGTATCCATGGCTATGGTTACGGACAGGATGAGGACCAGGGTCAGCTTGGTGCATGGTATGTTATGTCGTCAATGGGATTATTTGATGTAAAAGGACTTACAGAATCCCATTCTCAGTTCAGCATAGGAAGTCCGCTTTTTGACAGAATAACCATTAATCTGAACGGCAAATATTATTCCGGAGCACAGTTTGTTATTGAAACAAAAAATAATAGTCCTGAAAATATTTATATTCAGTCCGTATTGGTCAATGGCAGTAATCTGAGCTCCACATTCATCCCCTTTGAGGATGTAGTAAAAGGAGGAGTAATGCTGATCAGGCTGGGCAATGAGCCCGGGGGAATATCCGGATTTTAAACATACCTGCCGGTAAAAACACATTGATTGAATTGACTACAGGTAAAAAATTCAAAGTTATAAAAGATATGCATTTCAGCAGACGTAACTTTCTAAGACAATCCATCGCCTCAGCTGCCGGTCTGGCAGCTTTAAATGTATTTCCTGAAGGTATGCCATTCGGGGAACTGCATACAACCAGGCGTCCTGAAGAAATAATACTCAAACCGTCAAGAGGAACACCACCCAAAGAATCGATCAGATTCTCCGTTATAGGATTAAATCATGACCATATTTACGGGATGGCAGGTGCAATCATTAACGGAGGCGGAAAACTGGTTTCAGTTTATGCCCGGGAACCCGAATTGCTCAAACCATTTACAAAAAGATTTCCCGGTGTCAGAATAGCGGAAAGCGAGAAAGAAATACTTGAAGATCCTTCAGTTCAACTGGTTGCCAGCGCATCCATTCCTGCCGACCGGGCCCCGCTGGGGATACGTGTAATGAAATCCGGCAAGGATTTCATGGCTGATAAACCAGGTATTGTTACACTTGAACAGCTGGAGGAGGTGAAAAAGGTACAAAGGAATACCGGCCGTATCTATTCCATCATGTACAGTGAACGTCTGGGAAGCCCCGCCTCGGTACAGGCGGGCAAGCTGACAGAGGCGGGAGCTATCGGCCAGGTGGTTCAGACCATAGGTCTCGGACCGCACAGAATGAGGCCCGCTTCCCGTCCGGAATGGTTTTTTGATCCGGAAAAGGCAGGCGGCATTTTATGTGACATCGGATCCCACCATTGCGACCAGTTCCTTTTCTATACCGGTTCAAAACAGGCGGAAATCAGTTTTGCACAGACCGGGAATTTTGCCAATGGAAAATATCCGGAATTTCAGGATTTTGGCGACATGAGCGTCAGAAGTCCCCATGCCAGCGGATACATCCGTATCGACTGGTTCACACCCGACGGACTGAATACATGGGGAGACGGCAGAACCTTTATCCTGGGAACAGAAGGATATATAGAAATGAGAAAGTATACCGATATTGCCGGCCGCGAAGGAGGAAATCATCTTTTCCTTGTAAATAACAAAGAAACAAAATATTACAACTGTTCTGAAGTATATATACCCTACGGGGAACAGCTTGTCAATGATGTTGTCAACCGTACCGAAACAGCTATGACACAGGAGCATTGCTTTCTTGCTTCCGAACTGGCCGTCAGGGCGCAGGATATGGCATTCAGAATGACGGTATGATATATAATTTCACCCTGTCAGCAAGACTGATGAGATGAGATGAGATGAGATGAGATGGGATGAGATGAGATAGATGGGATGGAAGGAAATGAAATAAAATGAGTTGAGTTGAGTTGAGTTAAAATAAGAAGAGAAGGAAAGAGAAAAGAGGAAAGGGAAAAGAAAGGAAAGGGAAAAGAAAGGGAAAGGGAAAAGGTATTATTACGATTGAAAATGACACGGAATCAAAAAAGCATGGCATGGATCTGATAATGAAAAAATACGGCGCCGGAACCGGCCTTGTCTATGACAGGGAATCCCTTTCCCGGCTGGTCATACTTAAACTCGGGATTATATCAGTTACCGGCAAACAATCAGGAGAATGGCAATAAGTATCTCACTACAATATTCTGCTTTATCCTGCCTTTTATAAATTCTGTATCATACCGGGGATCATATTTTTTCAGTCGGGAATACCCGGTACAGCAAAAGATAAAAAAATCTATCCTGCCTTTATCATAATCTTTCATTCAGAACTATAAAAAATTATCTTTGCAACGAATCTAAAAATTGAAATATTATGAGTATGTTTTGCAACCAGTGTCAGGAAACGGCTAAGAACACAGGCTGTACAATCAACGGAGTTTGCGGCAAAAAGGAAGGAACCGCCAACATCCAGGATTTATTGATATTTGCTTGTCAGGGACTTTCATTTGCCACCATAGAAGCCCGCAGGCAGGGACTCAGCACAAATGCAGAAAGCAGGCATATCACGAACTCCCTGTTCATGACAATTACAAATGCAAATTTTGATGACAGAACCATCATTCAGGCTGTCAGGGAATGCTTGAAGTACAGGGACAGCCTGAAAGCCCGGGTAAACGTTAAGGAAAAACATGACTGCGTTACATGGGAGGGCGGCAATGACCAGGATCTTTATGAAAAAGCAGGACAAGTCGGCACACTAACATTTGATACGGATGAAGATGTCCGTTCACTGAAACAGTATGCGCTGTACGGGATAAAAGGAATGGCAGCATATGCAGAACATGCCTTCAACCTCGGTTATGAAGACAATGACATATTTGATTTCATGGAACAGACACTGGTAATGCTGAGAAAGCCCGCAGATACTGATACCATGCTCAACTGGGTTATGAAAACAGGTGAATACGGAGTAAAGGTAATGGCTCTTCTTGACAGGGCAAACACCTCAACATTCGGTAATCCGGAGATAACAAAAGTAAATATTGGAACCCGCAGCAATCCGGGAATCCTCATCAGCGGACATGATCTCAGGGATCTTGAACAATTGCTGATCCAGTCCGAAGGCAAGGGAGTGGATATCTATACTCATTCCGAAATGCTGCCTTCCCATGCATATCCCGAACTAAAAAAATACAGCCATCTTGCAGGCAATTACGGCAACGCATGGCACCGTCAGCTGGATGAGTTTGAAACCTTCAACGGACCTGTACTTTTTACCACCAACTGCCTTGTTCCGCCCAGAAAGAACACAACTTACAACGACAGGATATTTACAACCGGGGCAACAGGAATGCCCGGATGGAAATCCATCGATAAAATATTGCCGGACGGTCAGAAGGATTTTTCTGAAGTCATTGAACTTGCAAAAAAATGCCAGCCTCCGGTAGAAATTGAAAACGGTGAAATCACCATAGGTTTTGCACACAACCAGGTGCTGGCCCTTGCAGACAAGATCCTTGAAGCTGTAAATTCAGGGGCAATAAAGAAAATGGTTGTAATGTCGGGTTGTGATGCCCGCCAGAGAAGCCGGGAATACTATACTGAATTCGCAAAAAGTCTTCCGGAGGATACAGTAATCCTTACATCAGGCTGTGCAAAATACCGCTACAACAAACTGAACCTGGGAGATATAAACGGAATCCCGAGAGTGCTTGATGCAGGTCAGTGCAACGATTCCTATTCATGGGCATTTGTGGCACTTAAACTCAAGGAAGTACTGAATCTTGACGACATAAACAAGCTGCCTATAGTGTTCAACATTGCATGGTACGAACAAAAAGCCGTAATAGTCCTGCTGGCTCTCCTCTATCTGGGTATTAAAGATATCCATCTTGGACCCACCCTTCCTGCATTTTTATCACCAAACGTAGGGAAAGTCCTGGTGGAAAAATTCGGGATTGCAGGTATAGGAACAGTTGAAGATGATATAGAACTTTTCCTTAATAACTAAAATAAAAAGCTGTCTGAAAGACCGGGATTTCAATAATGAAAGTTACCCGGATTTCAGACAGCTTCTTTTCTCACTAATATATTTTAAATAGCTGAAGGACCCTTTTCTCCCGTCCGTATCCTGATACATTCCTCCAGAGGAGTTATAAATATTTTCCCATCACCCACAGTTCCCCCGGGACCATTTGTTTTTGCAGATTGCAGGATCGCATCTGTTGCAATGTCAACAAATGAGTCATTAACGGCTATCTCTATTCTTATTTTAGGAATCAGGTCGGGGACTATCTTCTGCCCCCTGTACATTTCCTCTATTCTCTGCCGGCCATGCCCTGACACACGACTCACAGTAATCCTTGTTATTTCTGCTTTCACCAGTGCCTCATGAACTTTATCAAGCTGCACTTCGCGTATTATTGCTGTTATTAGTTTCATATCCAGTACATTTTTTAATATTTAAACATCAACTTAACTTGGATTAAGCATACCATATCCTCTTTCTCCATGATATGATCTGTCAAGACCTGCCATTTCTTCACTGTCTGAAGCTCTGAATTTAATTAACTTATTAAGTAAAAAGACTATTATATAAGTCACTATAGCAGAAAACAGTATAGCAATAACAACAGCCAGAAGCTGGATTCCCAGCTGATTCCATATTGTCCATGATCCACCTGAAGCAGCCGCTGCCTCTTCCATCCACGATTTACGGATAAAAAACGAAAGGAAAACAGCTCCTGTGATACCTCCAACTCCGTGTATCCCGAAAGCATCAAGACTGTCATCATAACCAAGTTTGTTTTTCAACTGTATTGCCATATAACAAATCACGGAAGACAACACACCCAGAACGAGTGCTCCATAGGGCTGGACAACACCTGCTGCAGGAGTCACTGCAACAAGTCCTGCCAGTATACCGCTGGCGAAACCAAGTGATGTTGCCTTTCCCTGACAAAAGCTTTCAATAAGTATCCATGTAAGAGCTCCGGCTGCGGCTGCTACCTGAGTGGCAGTAAGAGCCTGAGCTGTACTCAGACCACTTGATATACTGCTCCCTGCATTAAACCCAAACCATCCTACCCATAAAAGCCCTGCACCCAACATAGTGATCACGAGATTATTCGGCCTTATAACCTGATATGAATAACCACGGCGTGACCCGAGGAAAAGAGCTGCTACCAGACCACTGACACCAGCGGATATGTGAACAACCGTACCACCTGCAAAATCTATCGCTCCGTTTGCTCCAAGATTAAAAAGAAATCCGTCTGAAGCCCATACCCAATGACATAAAGGATTATAGACAAAGATACTCCATAAAGCAATGAACCAGCAGTATGCCTTGAAGTTTATACGCTCTGCCAATGCACCTGCAATCAGTGCCGGAGTAATTATGGCAAATTTACCCTGGAACATCGAAAATACATACTCGGGAATACCTGCATCCATTATGCTGGTATCAATCCCTTTCAGGAAAAAATAATCATTGTTCCATCCGAACCATCCCCCCAGAACATTACTCCCAAAACACATACTATAACCAATAATAACCCACAGGACACTTATAATACCCATGGCTACAAAACTGTGCATAATAGTTCCCATAACATTCTTGGAACGCACAAGGCCTCCGTAAAACATGGCGAGACCCGGAATCATCAGTAAAACAAGTGCAGTCGAAGTCAGCATCCATGCCGTCGCACCGGAATCAATAACTGCCCCGTCAGAGGCATTCACCGCGGTAATTCCTGCAAACAAAAAAGTTGTCATCAGCAGGATTCTTTTTAATCTCTTCCTCATAAAAAACAATGTTTATCAATAAAACTTTATAAATTTTAAGCAAACCTATATTTTTTATGGGGTATATGCAAGTCTTTTGCATGTTTTTTTCTGTCTAACCCCTTTATTATAGGGGGTAGTATTGTATTTTCTAATTGTTTTTGCTCACCTACCCCCTGTTTTTAAGTATCGGGTTGCATTTTAATTATGTCTTTTCTTCTGTTAACTGAAAAACCATTAGAGACAGAAAACATTTTAATTGGCAGGTAAAATTACACGACTGTAATTCAGTTTGTCATGAAATTTAAATGCACAAAGTAATCCGGAATTAATTCTCATCCTGAGAACCAGGATTGTTTTAGGTAATAAGAGAAAAATAGTAAGTCCCGATAAAAAACAGGCTAATATAAATTAAAATGATTTTTCACTGTTTATAAGCACTATTTATACAACAGGAAATAAAACAGATATATGTATATATTTTTTGTCATTGAGGCATCCTTAGCATAAAAAATGCCAGGCAATCGACCAAAATACAATTACCCAATAACAATAAAAAGCAAGGGGAAAATAATCAGAACATGTTGGAAATAAAGAAAAACATCCTTTCTTTCCAGTAATACCTTTCAGATATTGGCATTAAACGTGTCTCCCTGACCGAAATCTCCTGTTGTATAACCTCTCCGGAACCATTCTTTTCTCTGGGCTGCAGTTCCATGAGTGAAGGAATCGGGAGTAACCCTCCCCTGGTATTTCCTCTGGAGCACATCATCTCCTACTGAGGCAGCCGCGTTCATAGCTTCTTCAATATCTCCTGTCTCAAGAGAATTGAACATTTTCTGGTCATAATGAGCCCACATTCCTGCAAGGAAATCTGCCTGGAGTTCCAGCCTCACAAGAAGTCTGTTGGCACTGGTCTCGCTCAAACGCGCCCTCTGGCTGTTCACCTGATCGAGTGTGCCCAGAAGATTCTGCACATGATGACCTATTTCGTGAGCCAGAACATAGGCAACTGCAAAATCTCCATTCGCACCGTAACTTGTCTGAAGAGCATCAAAAAAATCCAGATCAATATATACTTTCTCATCGCCGGGACAATAAAAAGGCCCGCTGGCAGCAGTTGCAAAACCGCAGGCCGACTGAACCTGGTCCCTGTAAAGAACAAGTGTCGGTTTACGGTAGGTGAGATTCGACTGCCTGAAAATTTCTGTCCATACATCTTCTGTCCCGGCCAGAACCACACTCACAAAATTCACCATCGCTTCTTCTTCCGGAGAAGAAGCTAAAGAACCGGATTCAGTCCCCGTGTTTTGCGGCATTGTTTCCATCACCTGGGAAGGATCGCCTCCCAAAAGCAAAACAATCAATACTAAAACGACAGTTCCTATTCCGCCACCTACTGCCATTTTACCAGTCGACATCCCTCTCCGGTCCTCTACATTACCGCTTGTCCGTCTGCCTTCAACTTTCATGATTTAAATTATTAATCGTTAATCAGTTTTATTATTACAAAGCTAGTTTTTTTCAAAATATCTTCAACTTTTTACCTGGTAATTATGTTGTATATATAAAGCGTTTATTTGATCATTACTAAAACATTATAATGAATAAATCAAAATGCCATGACTGATAAACCAATTATATCAAAAGTATATCCCGTAACGGGCATGTCGTGTGCATCATGTGCATCCAGGACAGAATCATTTGTCAGTACTCTGAAGGGAGTAGAAAAAGCCTCTGTTAATTTTGCTGATAATTCTCTCAAAGTTGATTTCGATAACAGGTTAATCACTCCGGAAGAGATGAAAAAAGCTATACGGTCTATTGGTTACGACATCATAATAAATGAATCTGATATCACGGCAGGAAGAAACACAAGAGAGAGGGTTGTGACCAGAAAACTAAAAGCCAACACTATCGGAGCAGCAATTCTGACTCTGCCTCTGATTATTATTGCAATGTTTTTCCCTGATATCCCCTGGGCCGGATATATAATGATGGCGCTGGCTACTACCGTTCTTTTCTGGTTTGGACGGCAATTCCCTGTAAATGCCATTAAACAGTTAAGGCACCGCTCCGCGAATATGGACACCCTTGTTTCCTTAAGCACTTCAATTGCATATTTCTACAGTTCTGCTATCACTCTTTTCCCGGATTTCTTCTCTGCAGCAGGAATACCTGCTCATGTATATTTTGAAGCCTCTGCAGTAATTATAACATTCATTCTTACAGGCAGACTCCTGGAAGAGAATGCAAAATCAAAAACATCCTCAGCTCTTAAAAAGCTTATCGGGTTTCAAAGCAAGACAGCTGTTATTATTGATCAAACCGGCCAACAGAAAGAAATACCTGTCACTGAAGTAATGCCGGAAGATATCCTGGTCTTAAAACCCGGATTTAAAATCCCTGTTGACGGCACTGTAACAGAAGGTCATTCATTTGTTGATGAAAGCATGATTACCGGAGAACCTTTACCTGCCGAAAAAACTGCAGGGGCAAAAGTCTATGCCGGAACAATCAACCAAAGAGGCAGTTTTCAGTTCAAGGCTGAGAAAGTAGGGAGTGATACCGTTCTTGCCCGGATAATTCAGATGGTGAGTGAAGCCCGGAGCAGTAAAGCTCCGGTACAAAAGATGGTCGACAGGGTAGCAGGGATATTTGTCCCGGTTGTAATAATAATTGCACTCTTAAGCGGTATTGCCTGGCTATTGTCCGGAGCAGAAAATGCTTTTACTCACAGTCTACTGGCTATTGTCACAGTGCTTATCATAGCATGTCCCTGTGCTCTCGGACTGGCAACACCTACAGCTGTAATGGTAGGAATAGGTAAAGGGGCAGAAAACGGTATCCTTATCAGAGATGCCGAAAGTCTCGAGACTGCCCATAAAATTGATACAATAATTCTCGACAAAACGGGAACTATTACATCCGGGAAACCCGTAGTAAAAGATTTTGAGTGGAAAAAGCATAGCTATAAAGACCGGTATGCCAATATCCTCCTAAACATCCAGAAGTTAAGTGAGCACCCTCTGGCTGAACCTGTGGTCAGACATTTTGAAAACCTGGGTATAACAAGCAGCTATCTTCCGCTAAAACTCGAAAGTATTACCGGTAAGGGAGTAAAAGCAGTTTCAGATAACAGTGTTTATCTTATAGGAAATAAAAAACTCATGGATGAGAATGATATTACAATTGATAAAAACCTTAATACCTTGAGTGACAAATGGTTTAAGGAAGCAAAAACAGTGTCTTTTTTTGCTGACAAAAATGAAGTACTTGCTGTTTTTTCAATCAGCGACAGTATTAAAGAATCTTCTGTAGAAGCTGTCAGGATCCTTCTTGACCTTGGTATAAAAGTCTATATGCTCACCGGCGATAATGAACAGAGTGCGCATGCTGTAGCTCAGGCAGCAGGGATAGACAGTTTTAAGGCTGCATTACTCCCCGACGATAAATATGATTTTGTGAAGCAACTTCAGAAAGAAGGCAGGGTTGTGGCAATGGCAGGTGATGGAATAAACGATTCTCAGGCTCTGGCTCAGGCTGATATAAGTATTGCAATGGGGCAGGGTTCAGATATTGCCATGGACACTGCAGGGATGACAATAATATCATCTGATCTTACACGGATACCAAAAGCCATAAGATTATCAAAGCTTACTGTCAAAACAATAAAACAGAATCTTTTCTGGGCATTTATTTATAATATTATTGCTATACCTGTTGCTACCGGTATTTTATACCCTTTTACAGGGTTCCTCCTCAATCCAATGATAGCAGGAGCAGCCATGGCACTGAGTTCGGTAAGTGTGGTAAGCAACAGTCTCAGATTGAATTTAAGAAGAATATAGTACTGTTTGAGATTCTCTTTGCATGGAAAATATACTGTTCCTGATGAATTCAGTTAAACAGGTAGCTGAAAACAGAATACCGGTCAGCATCAGGCAAAAGATAAGAATATTCAGGAAAGTGATGTTACTGGACAGAGAATGAATTTTTCACTGTTCTGTTGTCACAACAGCTATTACCGGCCAGTGATCTGAAACAAAAACACCCTGCTCTTTCTTCATGAGAGTCCGGTGCTGTAACACCCTCATGTCATTACTGACAAAAATATAATCCAGTCGTATTGAGCCGGGTTCATCTGAAAAGCCATTGAAGGTATATGCAGGACCTTCAGGATTTTCTTCGGATATGTCTTTTGAATCCTTAAACAAAGGTATGCTTTCTGCCGGGCCTGTTAAAAGTGAATAAGTTTCACTACCGGGCATAGCATTGAAATCTCCTGTTATCACAAAAGGGAACCCTGCTGCAATACTATCCACTGTCGACATTAACAACCTGGCACTCATAATCCTGGCTGTATCTGAATCATGTGCGAAATGTGTATTGAAGAAGAACATATGCTCATCAGTCTTTTTGTCAACAAGCTGTGTCCAGGTCACAATACGGGGAAGCGATGAAGACCATGCCTTTGATCCGGGCACCTCCGGTGTGTCAGATAACCAGAAAGTGACATTCCTTACCATATTAAAGCGGTCTTTTCGGTAAAAAACAGGATTCATCTCTCCCGATCTTCCTCCATCATCACGGCCAACTCCCGCTGATTCATACCCTGTAAGCAATGAGTCAAGATAATTATACTGATGATATAATACCTCCTGTAAACCAAGAAGATCCGGCTTCTCCCTCCTTATTACATCATATACTATGGAAGACCGTGAAGACCATGCGTTCACACTGTCTTCCGGATTATCATACCTGATATTTAGGGTCATTACGCTGATCTCATTCGGTCCCTTCTTCCCTGAACATCCTGCCAGAACAATATACACAACAACTATGATCAATACGGTAAATCGCTTCATTACTTGAAATTTTGGCAAAGATAACAATATGTAATGTATTTTGTTATTTTAGTTTAAGGAAGACTGTAGAAAAACTCTTCCTCTTATTATTTATATATTTGTGACAAAATTGCCTTGAAGACCATATTAAATGCATATAGCTGACACATGGCTACGTAAAATAAATACACAGTTTGAATGCCTGATATTATTAAATTATTGCCCGATTCCGTTGCCAACCAGATAGCTGCCGGCGAAGTTATTCAGCGACCAGCTTCTGTGCTTAAAGAGCTTATTGAGAATTCTGTTGATTCGGGTGCGAAGCAAATAAATGTAATAATAAGGGATGCTGGAAGAACTCTTATTCAGATCATAGATGATGGTTGCGGAATGTCTGAAACTGATTCCAGACTGGCTTTTGAAAGACATGCCACCTCAAAAATAACATCTGCAGAAGATCTTTTTGCCATACAAACCAAAGGTTTCAGGGGTGAAGCACTGGCATCTATAGCTGCTGTGGCTATGGTTGAGCTAAAAACAAGGAGAGAGGATGATGAAACCGGCACACTGATTGCAATCAATGGCTCCAGAGTGGCTGCTCAGGAACCCTGCTCTTGTCCAAAAGGTTCCTGCTTCTCAGTTAAAAACCTCTTTTACAATATCCCTGCAAGAAGAAAATTTCTGAAATCTGATACTACAGAACTAAGACATATCATCAATGAATTTCAGAAAGTTGTGATAGCACATCCCGATATTAAGTTTTCACTCCGGAGTAATGACAACGAAATATATAATCTCCTTCCAGGAAATAAACGACAACGTATTGTTGGTGTTTTCGGCAAACAAATAAACCAGGAGCTCATAACTCTTGATACTGACACAAGCCTTATTTCCATTTCTGGATTTATCGGAAAACCCGAAAGTGCCAGAAGAACATACGGAGAACAGTTCTTCTTTGTAAACAACCGTTTTATGAAACATCCCTATTTCCATAAAGCAGTTACGGAAGCTTATCAGAACATTCTTCCACCTGATACCATACCTTCTTACTTTATATTCATGCAGGCCGATCCTGCCTCAATAGATATAAATATTCACCCTACAAAAACGGAGATCAAGTTTGAGGACGAGAATGCTATCTGGCAAATACTCATGGCTTCAGTACGGGAAGCTCTCGGACGTTTTAATATAGTTCCTTCACTTGATTTCGAGAATGAAGCTCTCATTGATATCCCTGTACGAAATTCCGACAAGGTATTTTCCGGACAACCAAAAATACCGGTGAATCCGGATTATAACCCCTTTGAAAAAGATGATCCTTTACTCCAAAGATCCGGTTTCATTGAAAAATTTGAGAGATCAAATACTGAAAACTGGGATAAACTTTATTCAATCATCGGGAAAGATGATGAAGATAATGTTGATATGCTGGCAATACAACGGAAAGACCGTAAGTTTTTTCAGATAAAAAACAAGTACATAGCCTGTCCTGTAAAATCAGGAATGATGTTTATTGATCAGAAAAGAGCTCACGAAAGGATATTGTATGAAAGGTACATTGACTGTCTGACCAGTAATACAGCTGTCAGTCAGACAGATTTGTTCCCTGTTAAAATTGAGCTGGATCCCTCTGATTTTCTCCTCCTGAAAGAAAGCCATGAAGAACTGCAACTACTTGGTTTCACTCTGGAATTCACAGACAATTATAATATTGTTATAAAAGGCTGCCCGGCCGGTTCAGGTTCATTTAATCCGGCCGGCATGCTGGAAATTATTATTGAAGAATACAAAAGTGCCGGAGGCGCCCCCCGTACGGGAGCAAAGGAAAAACTAGCAGCCGGCATGGCTGCTGCATCCGCCATCCAATACGGCAAAGCTCTGGAAAATAGCGAAATGGAAAATCTTTTTGATGCATTGTTCGCTTGTTCTGCCCCCAATTATTCGCCAAAAGGTAAGGCTGTAATAATAATTATGACACTTGATGAACTCGATAAGAAATTTAAATAAGCAATGCCTGTTAATTGCAGATTAAAAAGTAACTGTTAGTTTTGTCTCATATAATTATTATGGCGGAATAATATTTTCAATTTATGAATGCATACGGAAGAGGTTTTTTCTCCCTGCCCCCTGTGGTAAAGAATCTGATAATGATCAATATAATAATGCTTCTGGCTAATTATGCAGCCATAAGCGTCTTCTCTGTTGATCTGAACACAGTTCTTGGACTTTATTTCCCTAAATCAGAAAGTTTTAAACCTGTCCAGATACTTTCTCATATGTTCATGCATGCCAATTTATGGCATCTGTTTTTCAATATGTATGCCTTATTCATCTTTGGACAGGTCCTGGAAAAGGTATGGGGTCCGAAACGTTTTCTCATTTACTACCTTGTCTGCGGTCTTGGAGCTGCCTTTATTCACGAATCAGTCCTTTTTTATGAATACAGCAAACTGGTTGGGAATATTGACCCGGAAAGTCTGCAGCTTGTACTGAACGAAGGTGCTGCGTATCTCAATGCCGGAAAGGTTTTTACTGATACAGGCATGCAAAGCCTGCAGTTATTGCTTAACACTCCTACAGTAGGAGCTTCAGGAGCTGTGTTCGGAATACTTCTGGCTTTTGGTATGCTCTTCCCCAATACACAACTTATGATAATCTTTCCTCCGATACCGATAAAAGCAAAATATTTCGTAATCATATACGGTGCAATAGAACTATACCTGGCTTTCACACAACCCGGAAGCAATATTGCCCATGCAGCTCACCTCGGAGGTATGCTATTCGGGTATCTCCTTATAAAATACTGGCGTAAAACAACCAATACGCTTTACTGATGAGTATTACAGATGATATAAAGAGGACATTCAGTTCAGCCAATAACCTCACCAGACTCATTTATATTAACATTGGTGTTTTCCTGTTCTTCCTGATTGTATCTGTAATAAGCTTTTTATTCGATAATTCAGGGATTGAATCAACAATACTCAGACTGTTTGCCATTCCTGCATCCCTGAAGGTTTTTTTACTAAAACCCTGGACCCTTATAACATATATGTTTACCCATAAGGATATATGGCATATCCTGTTCAATATGTTGTGGCTCTATTGGTTCGGAAGAATATTTCTGGATTATCTTGATCAGAGAAAACTGGTGGCTGTATATCTTATGGGGGGCATCATTGGTGCTATTGTTTATGTATTATCATTCAATATATTTCCCGTTTTTACAGGTATTGTATCCGAATCAGTTGCCATAGGGGCTTCAGCTTCTGTTATGGCTGTCGTTATCGCTACTGCAACCTATGTCCCTGATTATTCCATTCATTTCTTTCTGATAGGCCAGATTAAAATTAAATATGTAGCTCTTGCCATACTTATCCTTACGTCTTTCATGGATTTTTCAGTCAATTCAGGAGGAAAGCTGGCACATATCGGAGGTGCCCTTCTTGGTTTCTTATACATAGTAAAGCTAAAAAAAGGAAAGGATCCGGGCAGAAGACTGAACAGCATTATAGATACCATAGTTACATTCTTCAAACCCCGGCCTAAAATGAAGGTAACGCACAAAAAAACTGTAACGGATTACGATTTTAATAAGATGAAGGCAGAACATCAGGCGAAGATAAATACTATTCTGGATAAAATATCAAAGGGGGGGTATGACAGCCTGACGAAAGAAGAGAAAGATATGCTTTTCAGGGAAAGTCAGAAAAAAAATTGAACAGGGAAATTATTTTGTTTGTTTAATGAGAACTACTGCCAGTCATAAATCAGAATATCTCTTTCAGGATTTTAACATAATTATTTTATTTTGGCACTAAAAATGTCTCTTTGAAAAAAATTCTTCATAAGATCCTGTTATCGGTGAATATATTATTTGCATTCGCCCTGTTGATATCTTATCTATCCGTCCATATAAACCCCGAATTATTTATCCTGCCGGCTTTTTTCGGACTTGCCTTTCCTTATCTTCTTCTGGTAAATATTTTTTTTTCAATAATATGGGCTGTCCTCCTGCGCTATGAAGCAATTATTTCTGTTATTGTAATAGCTATTGGCTTCACTCATCTGTCTAATTACATAAGATTTGGAAAAAGTAACGAAAGTACAGATAATTCTTTCAAGGTAATAAGCTATAACGTGAAGCTCTTTGATAATTATGGGAATCCGGATAATAATACCGAAGAGATAATCATTGATTTTCTCAAAAATCAGGATGCTGATATTATCTGTCTCCAGGAATTTTATCTGTATGGCGACCCTGAGAAAAAAGACTCTGAAATAAAAAATGCCCTTGGAGATAATTATTTCTCACACATGAAACTGACAGGATCGGGAAAGAACCGCTATTACGGTATTGCAACCTTCAGCCGGTACCCTATAGTGCAAAAAGGTCAGATAATACATCCCCGGTCATCAAGTCTGACCATCTTCAGCGATGTAATTATCGGCCACGACACTCTGAGGATTTTCAATAATCATCTTCAGTCGTTCAGATTGAAGAATATGAATCGCTCATTTTTTGATGAGATGACTGCCGGAGACAACAATGAGACTTTTGGATTATTTAAAAGCCTGGCTGCAAGTCTGAAAAAAGGTTTTGTGATACGGGCACAACAGGCTGAGGCGTTGAAAACACAAATCAATATATCGGAATATCCGGTTATTGTGGTCGGTGATTTCAATGATACACCCGTATCCTGGTCATACAGAAAGATACGTAAGGGTCTTAATGACTCCTTTGTCAGTGCCGGCTATGGAGCAGGATTCACCTACCGGGGGAATTATCCGTCAAACAGGATAGATTATATCCTTTATGATGATGCTCTTGAATGCCGTTTTTTTGATATTTTAAGAGTTAAATATTCTGATCATTATCCTGTTTCAGCTTTTTTCGCCAGGCCTTTCTAAAAAGGCAGCTTTCTGAAATCCACATTGCCTCCACTCAGAATAAGGCCAGTCTTTTTGCCTTTGAAAATACCGGGGTTTTCCTTAACAACAGCCAGAACTGTAGCTGATGAGGGTTCAACAATTATCTTCATTCGCTCCCATATCAGCAGCATACATTCGATAATTGATTCTTCGCTTACAGTAATTATCTGATCTGCTCTCTTCTTTATCACTGAGAAAGTGAGTTTACTTAATGAGGTGAGTAAGCCGTCGGCTACAGTTACAGGGTTCACTGAAGGTGTTAAAATGCCTGTCGTAAAAGATTTCCATGCATCATTTGCATTCACTGGTTCTGCTCCAATAACCATTATCCTGTTATTAATCTCTTTCACGGTGGTGGCTGTTCCACTCAGCAGACCTCCTCCGCCGACAGGAGCAATGATGACTTCAAGGTCTTTATGATCTTCGAGAAATTCCAATACTGCAGTACCCTGCCCACATATTACATTGAAATTATCATAAGGATGAATAAGTGTTGCTCCGGTATCCTCCATTATAACTTTTACTGTATCTTCCCTGGCTTCAAGAGTAGGTTTACAATAAGTAATATCTGCCCCGTAACCTTTTACAGCGTTTTTCTTCACTTTCGGAGCTGTTTCAGGCATAACTATCATCGCTTTAACTTCGTTCAGTGCTGCAGCGAGAGCTAAAGCAGCTGCATGATTACCTGAGGAATGTGTTATGACTCCTTTTCGTTTCTCTTCCGGTGACAGAGATAGAACAGCATTCTCAGCTCCCCGGAATTTAAAAGCCCCTACACGCTGAAAGTTTTCGCACTTAAAAAAAAGTGAACAGTCGAAAATCCTGTCGAGCTGACTGGAATTAAGAACAGGTGTTCTGTGAATAAATGGTTTTATCCGTCTGTGGGCAGCTTTTATATCTGCCAGCTGAGGCAATAGCATACTGTTTTCCTTATCAGGCAAAGATACTAAAAAACAAAGAGGTATCCGGAACAGATACCTCTTTATCAACTTATTAAGTTGTATTTTATCCGAAAAGGCTGAATGCAACGGTTAAACCGGAAAATACTACCGAAACCATTGACATAAGCTTGATAAGAATATTCAATGACGGGCCTGAGGTATCTTTGAAAGGATCTCCGACAGTGTCTCCGACAACTGAAGCTTTGTGTGGTTCACTTTTCTTACCACCGTAGTTACCTCTTTCAATATACTTTTTGGCATTGTCCCAGGCACCCCCTGAGTTATTAAGCATTGTGGCAAGCACAAAACCTGTTGTCAGACCTCCTGCCAGAAGTCCGATAACACCGGGAACACCAAAAATAACACCTACTAATACAGGTACAATTATAGCTACAAGAGAAGGCACAAGCATTTCGCTCTGTGCTCCTTTTGTTGAAATCTCGACACATCTTGCGTAGTCTGGTTTTGCTGTCCCTTCCATTATACCTGCTATCTCACGGAATTGTCTTCTAACTTCGTCGACCATCAGTCCGGCAGCACGACCAACAGCTTTCATACTCATAGAGCTGAAAAGAAATACCATCATAGCACCAATAAATACTCCACCCAGCAATATGGGGTTGAATAGAGTTATATCATAGGCAGCAGTAAAATCCCTTATTGTTGCGGTACTAATATCTACTGCCTGCTGTCCTTCCTGAACAGCCGGGATAGTACTGTTATAGAAAAGAGTGTCTCCTATCTGTTTAAAACCATCCGGAGCTTTGCTTATAAGACGTCCCAGCCACAACCTTACTTCTTCCATATATGCCGACATCAGAGCCAGTCCTGTCAGCGCGGCAGATCCGATAGCGAAACCTTTACCGGTAGCAGCTGTTGTGTTTCCAAGGCCGTCGAGTGCATCGGTCCTTTCTCTTACTTCTTTAGGTAATTCAGCCATTTCAGCATTACCTCCGGCGTTATCTGCTATCGGTCCGAAAGCATCTGTGGCAAGGGTAATACCAAGTGTGGACAACATCCCCACAGCTGCAAAAGCAATACCGTAAACCCCCATTGCAAAATTCTGGAATCCTCCGGCAAAACCGTAAGCAGCAATAATTCCAACAACTATTGTCACAACAGGTATCCATGTAGAAGCCATACCTACAGCCATTCCTTCTATAATTACTGTTGCAGGTCCCTGTTGTGCCTGTTTGGCTATACTCTGTGTGGGTTTATTACCATCGGAAGTATAATATTCTGTTGACTGACCAATGACAACCCCGGCAACCAGACCCGATACTGCAGCACCAAAGACACCCCAGGTTATCCAGTTGAGATAAGCCAGGACAGCCAAAACTACCAGAATAAGTGCAGAGCTGCCTCCTGTACCTAACAACAATGCACGCAGAAGGGTTTTAGGAGTAGCTGATTCTTTTGTACGTACCATATATACTCCTGCAATAGACAGGAAAATACCGATAGCAGAGACAATCATTGGAGCAATAACTGCTTTAACCTGCATATCACCGGTCAATGCCGGTAAGGCTGCTCCCAGAGCTGCTGTAGCCAGTATGGAACCTGCATATGACTCATAAAGGTCGGCTCCCATACCTGCAACATCTCCAACATTATCTCCAACATTATCTGCAATTGTAGCCGGATTGCGTGGATCATCCTCCGGAATACCTGCTTCAACTTTCCCAACAAGATCGGCTCCCACATCAGCTGCCTTGGTAAATATACCACCACCAACACGTGCAAAAAGAGCCTGTGTCGATGCTCCCATACCAAAAGTAAGCATCACGGCAGTGATCTCAACCAGTTTAACCTTTTGCCCGACTTCTGTTATTACTCCGTTTATGGCATAGTCAGGGCTTCCATGAACAAATGTGAGCCCAAGGAAATCCCAGCCATTAGCCAAATTATCAGGAGTAAAAACCAGGTTATTCAGAATAATAAACCAGAGGGCCACGTCAAGGAGTCCAAAACCAACAACAACAAGACCCATTACAGCTCCGCTCCTCAAAGCGACCTGTAAGCCTTTATTTAGTGATTTTGATGCTGCCCATGCCGTTCTGTTAGACGCCAGAGTGGCTGTCTTCATCCCAAGGAAACCGCAAAGTCCTGAAAAGAAACCTCCCGTAAGAAAAGCCAAGGGAACAAATGGGTTCTGAACACCAAGATATGCAAGTATGGTCAGTATAAAAACCATAATGATAAATACCTTGATAACAACTGAATACTGACGCCTGAGGTAAGCCATAGCACCCTCACTCACATAAGAAGCTATTTCTTTCATTCTGTCGGTACCACCCTCCTGGATCTTCATATTTCTGTAAAAAATCCAGGCGAATAGCAGCGCACAGAGTGCTGAAACAGGAACAATCCAAAAAATACTACTAATCATAATATCTGTTTTAAATTATAAATTATAATTTTTTTACCCGGAAAAAATTCCGGTACAAAACTAATTAGATTTTTATTAAAGCAAATAAAAAATGAGAATCCTAATCCGTAAATCATCGGAATAGATGCATTTTATAACATTTATTCAGTGAAATTATAATCCGGACAATAAATATTGTCCTGATCACTTGTAAATATTTATGTGTTTATATATCTCTGAAGAACTCGTAATTTATATCCTCAAGCTGTTTCATATCAGGATAAGGATAAAAAATCATTTCATCTTTTGAACCTACATAAAATCCGCTTTCGATGGTTCTGTAAAGAAGCGTGCCCGAGAAAATTCTCTGTACTGTTTTCATGTGTTTCTCATATTCACCTTTTAATATTTCAAGGCAATCCCTGAGATGTCCTATGTTCTGGTATGGTAAATGTTCCGCAGAGCCTCCGAGAGGATTAGTTGCCAGTTCTCCCAGTTTCAGTTCCACAAAGAACAGCTTTGGCAACACAATAGGTCTTGAGCCGTCTGTCAGCTTTTTAAGGAAAAGTGAAGGAGATAGTCCGCTGGCAACCAGAGGACTTACCGGAGCCAGTTCCTGATAAAGATACAGGGCATTTTCAGATTCAGCACTCTTATCATAAGGAGCTTTTTTTAATTCCAGCGTGCAACCATGATCAGTAGTCAGATACAGACTTTTTAGTGCTGAAAGGGGAAGCATCTCGAG
>LSQX01301867.1_pt1 | contig 20972 bp, 23 predicted proteins | sample 654561 | NCBI WGS metagenome assembly LSQX01 (sample SAMN04489861, study PRJNA283612) | anaerobic digester metagenome | isolation source: 4 biogas reactors fed with cattle manure at either 37C or 55C with and... | place: Denmark: Kongens Lyngby | collected 2014 | reverse complement strand
TGCGCCCGTCTCTGACACTCTTCCACGGTTGCCGGTCTGGCAGCAGCATTTGGAAGCGGTGCAATGACGAACAGTATTTCCGAAATAGACAACGCCGACATGATATTCGTAATTGGCACAAACACCACAGAGAACCACCCGGTAATAGGCAACAAGATAAAACAGGCGGTAAAGCGCGGCGCAAAGCTTGTGGTGGCCGACCCGAGGGAAATAGAACTCAAAAAATACGCCGATGTTTATCTGCAGATTAAACCGGGAACAAACGTAGCCCTTTTAAACGGGATGATGAACGTAATTATTGAGGAAGGGCTGCAGGACAGCGAGTTTATTGCAGAGAGAACGGAAAACTATGAGGAACTTAAAGAGGTAGTAAAGGACTACACCCCCCAAAAGGTGGAGGAGATTACCGGCGTATCCGCAGATTTGATAAGGAATGCGGCAAGGCTTTACGCCAAGAGTGGTAATTCAATGCTGTTCTACGCAATGGGAGTTACACAGCACAGTACTGGTACGCAGCACGTTTACTCAACGGCCAACCTTGCAATGCTCTGTGGTATGCTGGGCAGGGCATCGGTGGGCGTAAACCCGTTGAGGGGACAGAACAATGTACAGGGTGCCTGTGACCTTGGTTGCCTGCCCAACGTATTTACTGCATATCAGAAGGTTACCGATAAGGCCATTGTAGAAAAATTCGAAAAAGCCTGGGGTGCCAAGCTTTCAGACAAGATAGGCCTGACGGTATCCGAGATGATAGAGGCTGCGGGTGACGGAAGGGTCAAGGCCATGTATATAATGGGCGAAAACCCGATGGTATCCGACCCCGACCTAAATCACGTTGAAAAGGCCCTGGAAAACCTGGATTTCCTTGTGGTACAGGATATATTCCTTACCGAGACGGCGGAACTGGCGGATGTTGTTCTGCCCGCGTCATCCTTCGCGGAGAAGGACGGTACCTTCACCAACACCGAGCGGAGAGTACAGAGGGTAAGGAAAGCCATTAAGCCGGTGGGCGAGAGCAAAGCCGATTGGGAAATCATTATGAAAATAATGAACCTTATGGGCTATGACAAGACTTACAATTGCCCGGCGGAGATAATGGAAGAGTTCGCAGAGGTTACACCCTCCTATGCGGGTATTGACTACGATAGGTTGGAGGAGCTGGGCGGCCTGCAGTGGCCCTGCCCGTCCAAGGACCATCCGGGGACACAGTACCTGCATAAGGATAAATTCGCTAGGGGTAAGGGCCTGTTCAAACCGGTCCATTACGTACCCTCCAAGGAGCTTCCGGATGAAAAATATCCGTTGCTTCTTACAACCGGCAGAGTGCTGTACCACTACCACACCAGGACCATGACCAAGAGGGTTAAGGGCCTGGAGGCCAAGGTACCGGAGAGCTATATTGAGATAAACCCGCATACCGCCAGAAGGCTCAAAATAGACGATGGCGACATGGTTAAGGTAACTTCAAGAAGGGGCAACGTAAAAGTCAAGGCAAAGGTAACCGATATTGTTGAGGATGGAGTGGTATTCATGCCTTTCCACTTTGCGGAGGGTGCGGCCAATAAGCTGACAAACCCGGTATTTGACGAAATAGCCAAGATACCCGAGCTTAAGGTATGCGCCGTTAAGGTGGAAAAGGTAAGTTAGGTACTAGGTGATGATTCATTAGTCTTGCATGAGCATAAGGCTTCATGAATACCCGCTTATGCGAAAATGTTTTAGAGGAAACTTACACCTTGCTTCTTGAAAGCCCTAACGCATTTTATGCGCCATCCATGGCGCGAAAAGCCTGATTTGGCGTCCTGCCAAATCTACGGGCTTACTGCGAAGCCTCGGCGAGTTTCCTGGCTAAACCATTTATAAGCATGCGCTGCCGTTTCATGAAGCCCATCAGCGGAACAGCTGATAAGATAACTTATCAGCCGGAGAAGGCTTCAGAGGGGGCAGGGGATTGGTTCTCCTGCTTCCCCTACCATAATAAATGAAAGGAGCAATAATATTTATGGAAAAGCGATTTTTAGCACCGGCAGGAATAGCCGACGCCATGATAGGTGTAGGCAAGGGCAAGTGTTCTCTTAAGACATCCCAGATGATGCTTCTTGGCATTTTCGCAGGCGCGTTCATAGCCTTCGGGGCCTTCGCCAGCGGCATGGTATCCCACAGCGTTGAAAACGTAGGCCTTTCAAAGTTCGTAGGCGCAGCAGTATTCCCGGTTGGACTTATGCTTGTAGTAATGTGCGGCGCGGAGCTTTTTACTGGCAATAACCTTATTGCGGTGGCATACCTCAATAAGGACGTAACGCTAAACCAAATGCTTAAGAACTGGGTTTTTGTGTATATAGGCAACCTAATCGGCTCGCTTCTTATTGCATTCCTGGTCATAGGTTCAGGGCTTCTGACCACCAGCGGCGGGGGCTTAGGTGCAACGGCGATAAAGGTGGCCAGTGCCAAGGTAAGCATGACCTTTGCCCAGGCAGTAATAAGGGGAATCCTTTGTAACATACTGGTTGTACTGGCGGTATGGATGGCAATAGGTGCGCAGGACTTTATAAGCAAGATATGGGCATGCTGGTTCCCTGTAATGCTGTTCGTGCTTTCCGGTTTTGAGCACAGCATAGCCAACATGTACTTTATCCCGGTGGGAATATTGGCAAAGGCCAATGCACAGTTTGCAGAAGTTTCCGGCCTTGCGGCGGAAAAGCTGGCGGCTGTAAACTGGGGTACCTTCTTAACAAACAACATAATACCAGTAACCATAGGTAACATAATTGGTGGTGCCGTTGTAGTCAGCTGGGTTTACTGGTATGTGTACAAGGGCTGCAAGAAGGAAGAAAAAGCTGCTGCCTAGACAGCTTAATAATATGGTATAATATAATCAAAAGCGCCTATGGCGCTTTTGATTATTTAGCAGGGACGGTGGGTATATGAGACTATTTGGCACAGCCATAATACTTGCAGGGGGCAAAAGCAAAAGAATGGGCTTTGATAAGGCCCTCATGGAAATATGCGGCCAGCCCATAGTCGGATTGATTATTAAGCAGCTACGAAAAGTATTCGATGATATAATTGTGGTTACCAACAACCCGGACGGTTTTTCGGGACTGGACGCAAGGATTACAAGCGACATACTGAGGGATTCCGGACCCCTGGGGGGTATCCATGCGGGGCTTATGCATTCAAAGAGCCAATATGCTTTTCTAACCGCATGCGACATGCCCATCGTTTCACCGGAGTACGCCAAGTACATGACGGAGATTGCCCAAGAGGAACTGCCCCACGCGGTCATTTCCGAAAAAGGCAGCTGGATAGAGCCCTTTCATGCCCTATATAGTAGAGAACTGACGGAAGATATTGAGCGCAGTGTGAAAAGAGGAATCTACAAGATATTCGACGTGCTTAAGTATAAGAATGTTATAAGGATAAGTGAGAACAAGGTACGGGAATACAGCCCGGATTTGGGTGTTTTTACCAACCTAAATCATATAAAGGACCTTGAGGAATTTCTAAGTCGGATGGAAGTCGGAGGTATGGAAGATGTCCTATTATAAAGAAATGGAGATAAGAAAATACGACGACGGGGGAGTCCGCTGCGCTGCCGACATTGTGGTGGAGGAGTATCCCCTCACCCTTTTTATTGCAGGTAAGGAGTTTGTTACGCTGCTTTGTTCCCCGGAGGACCTTGAGTACCTGGTTGTAGGCTTTCTTTTGTCCGAAGGATTTATAAGAGGCAATAAAGATATCGGAAGTCTACGGATTGACAAGGAAAGGGGCATCGCGGAAATAGAACTCAAAAAAGTCAGTGCCCTGGCCGGCAAACTTTATGGAAGCCGAACCATTACAAGCGGCTGTGGCAGAGGCCCGGTTTTTTATAACGTGAAGGATTCCATAGACACCCGGGTAATAGAAAACGATGGATTTAGCATAGGATACGATAGCATACTGCAGCTTATGAAACGGTTTGACGAAAAGGCCGAGGTATTTAAGAAAACCGGTGGAGTACACAGCTGCGCATTGGGAATTGAAGGACGGATAGAAGTCTATCACGAGGATATAGGTCGGCACAATGCAATGGATAAGGTTATTGGCCACGCGGTGAAAGAGGGCCTTGATTTTGGGGAAGCGGTCGCCCTTACCAGCGGCAGAATTTCGTCCGAAATGCTTGTCAAATCCGCCAAAAGGGGTATACCGATTATTGCCTCAAGGTCAGCACCCACAGCCCTGGCGGTGCAGCTGGCCGAAAAGTTAAACATCACTTTGGCCGGCTTTGTCCGGGGTAGAAGGTTAAACGTTTATTCGGGGTTTCATAGAATAAAGCATACGGCCTGCTGATGGATTCAAACAGCGGGGAACGGTGGTCGTTTCAATCGGAATAATGGTTGTTTCTGGACAGAGCTATACAGATATAGTATAATATTATATAACAAATTGAACTCCGAGCTTGAACGTCTTAGGGAAACCCTGACGCCAAGCCGATAGGGTGTAATGGGAAACCGTTATGCCTCCCGTGATGGAAAGGAGTTATAAATGTCGAGTTTATAACGGTATCCACATGGAGGATACCGTTATTTTTTAGGTGGGAGTAGTCTGCCCCGGTGGTTACTCGCATTCATGCCTCCTTATCCAACCGGTGTGCCGGTGCCAGGGTATTACGGGCGGCCCGGCCGGAGTTATGAAACATTTAGGAGGTATGAAAAAAATGAAAAAGTATTATGTACTTATTATCGGGCTACTGCTTATATTTACACTTGTATCCTGCGCTCCTGCTGAAACACCGCAGCCCCAGGAGCCGGAAGAACAACAGCCCCAGCAAGAGACCCTGGACCCCATCACGCTGGCTACCACCACCAGTACCGAGAACTCGGGTCTGCTGGACGACATACTGCCACACTTTGAGGAAAAGTACAGCACAAGGGTGGACGTGGTAGCGGTAGGTACCGGCCAGGCGATGGAGATGGGCAAAAACGGCGATGCGGACGTATTACTTGTTCATGCCGAGGCTACCGAAATTCAGTTTGTGAATGACGGATACGGTGTGGACAGGCACAGGGTTATGTACAACGATTTTATAATAGTCGGTCCCGAAGAGGACCCGGCGGGGCTGAAAGATACCGCCGGTTCGGATGCTGCAAAGGCTCTTGCGACCATTAGTGAAAAAAAGGCGATCTTCAGTTCCAGGGGGGATGATTCCGGAACCCATAAAAAGGAACTGGAACTGTGGCAGGCCGCCGGAGTGGAACCTACCGGCGACTGGTACAAGTCGGTGGGCCAGGGAATGGGAGCGACGCTGAACTTTGCCAGCGAGCAAGAGGCGTACACCTTGACCGACAGGGCGACTTATCTTTCAATGATGGATGACCTTGACCTTGTAATACTGGTGGAAGGTGACGAGCGTATGTTTAACCAGTACGGGGTAATAAAGGTTAACCCGGAAAAGCATGAAGGAATTAACAAAAAGGGTGCCGATAGGTTTGTAGAATGGATAATTTCGGATGAGGTGCAGCAAAAGATATCCGAGTTTGGAAAGGATGAATACGGGCAAAGCCTGTTCGTTCCAAACGCAGAATAGGACGGATTTCTATGGAGAATATTCTACAGGGTTTTAGGGGGGCACTAAGCCTGATATTTTCAGGAGATAGAGAGGTCTATAGTATTATAGGCCTTTCTCTTAGTGTCTCCTTTATTTCGGTTTTAATCTCCATGGCGTTTTCGGTGCCGGCGGGGATAGTGATAGGGATGAAGGAATTCCCGCTACGAAAAACAGTTGTTATGATAATAAACACTCTTATGGGGCTTCCCCCGGTCATAGCGGGCCTTTTGGTATATCTTTTTCTTTCAAGGAGCGGACCCTTGGGGTATCTGGGGATACTGCATACCCCGAAGGCTATGGTGATAGCCCAAGTACTTCTTATATCCCCCATCATCACAGGGGTAACCATGGCGGCGGTTAAGGACAGGGGCACCCTTGTCAAAAACACCGCCTATACACTGGGCGCGGGTAAGCTTCAAATGCTGTGGACTCTTATCCGAGAATTTAGAACCTCCATCGGGTCATCGCTGATTGCCGGGTACGGGAGAGCCATTTCGGAAGTGGGTGCGGTAATGCTGGTGGGCGGTAACATAAAGCGCTACACCAGGGTAATGACCACCGCCATAGTCCTTGAGACCAATATGGGCAATTTTGACCAGGCCATAGCCATTGGCATAGTGCTGCTTTTGCTGTTTTTCCTTATAAATATAATCCTGCAAAAAGTTCAGGGGGCATAGACTTGAGGGTACAAGTTTTGAACCTAGTAAAAGAATACGATGGGGTAAGGGTACTGGACATTGAAAAGCTGTCCTTTAAAGAGGGCAGGTTCCATGTGCTTATGGGCCCCAACGGCTCGGGCAAATCCACGCTGCTTGGTATAATTGCAGGGCTTGTCGAGGCAAATACAGGCAGGATTTTATACAGTGACCGGCAGAGGGACTTCCAGGCCGTCAGAAGAGATATTACGCTGGTTATGCAGCGTTCATATCTGTTTAACACCAGTGTATACAACAATATAATCTCCGGGTTGAAATACCGGGGGATGAATAAGTCCATACTAAGGGAGCGGGCATTAAAGTGGGCCGAGGCCCTTGACCTTAACTTATTTTTGCATAGGAACGCGAGAACCCTGTCGGGCGGCGAAAGGCAAAGGGTGGCTCTGGCCAGGGCGCTGGTGCTTAAGCCGGGACTTCTGCTTCTGGACGAGTCCACCGCCAATCTCGACCCGGAGAGCATTATTATAATAGAGAAGGTGCTAAGGGACTTTCTGAAGGAATCAGGTGCTACCATCATTTTTGTAACCCATAACGTTTTCCAGGCAAAGAGGTTGGCGGACAGGGCTTATCTTTTGATGGACGGCAGGGTGATAGAAGCGGGGGAAAGCAAAGAATTTTTCAGCAATCCGGATTCGGAGCTTACCCGGGGATTCCTTGGGGGAGAGATTGTTTACTGACAGGAGGGTTTTGTTTGCTGCTTAAGGTTAAGGACGTATCGGAGGTACAAAACACAATAATGGAACACTTCGGAGGATTTGTGGTGGAGAGCGAAGAGGTGGGGCTTTTGGAGGCTCCGGGAAGGGTTGCCGCAGAGGATATTAAGGCGGTATACAGCGTACCGGATTTCAACAAATCGGTGGTGGACGGATATGCCGTAAGGGCAAGGGATACCTTTGGAGCCAGCGACAGCCTGCCCGCACTGCTTGATATGGCGGGCGAGGTGATGATAGGCAGTAACGCCGATATTAATATTAATGTAGGCAGCTGTGCCTATGTGCCCACCGGGGGAATGCTTCCGGAGGGAAGCGATGCGGTGGTCATGGTAGAGGACACCGAAGACCTTGGTAGCGGTAGTATAGCCGTTTACAAACCCATAGGGCCCTGGGAGAATACCATAAGTCGCGGCGAGGATATAAAGGCCGGTGGGGTAGTGCTGGAAAAAGGGACCGTTATCAGGCCGCAGCACGTGGGTGTGCTGGCAAGCGTCGGGCTGGAGAGGGTGCCGGTATTCAAAAGGCCGCGGGTCTCCATTATTTCCACAGGGGATGAGCTTATCCCGCCGGGGGAGGACCTCCAGCCGGGTAAGATATGGGATATAAACAGCTATTCGCTGGCGGCGGCCGCTGCTGAGGACGGAGCCTTCCCGATACTTGGGGGAATAGTGCCTGATGATAGGGCCACTATTAAAACAAAGGTTATGGATGCCTTAACCAAAAGCGATGCACTGCTCATTTCAGGGGGCAGCTCCGCCGGGGCAAGGGATTATACCGCCGAAATAATAAACGAACTGGGCCGCCCTGGGGTTTTGGCCCACGGGATTTCGATAAAACCTGGAAAACCAACCATTATTGGCGGGGTAGACGGCAAGCCGGTGATAGGCATGCCGGGGCAGCCGGTATCGTCGCTGGTGGTGTATAATGTGGTGGTATCCCCGCTAATAAGAAGGATGGCCGGACAGGCCGACAGGCCTAAGTCAGAATATACGGCGGTGTGCGACGAGAACTACTATTCTGCGCCGGGCAGGGAGGAATACCTTATGGTGACTGTTTATAGGGGGAGCGATGGTAAGATGCGCGTGCGCCCGGTGTCCGGAAAGTCGGGTATGATTACCACCATATCCAATGCCAACGGAATGGTGGTCATACCCAAGAACAAGGAGGGCCTGTACAGGGACGAAGAGGTCCGGGTGATAATGCTGTAGGGAGGACTTATATTATGAGAGCAAAAAACATATACCTTTCCAGCAAGGAGCTGGAGCAGGCGCTGAAGGAGTATACTGGCAGGCTGAAGGGGTTTTTCGATTGCTGCGAAACAGAAACAGTAGACACCGGCCTGTCACTGGGCAGGATTACCGCAGAGCCGGTATTTGCTCTTGTTTCTTCACCCCATTTCAACGCCTCGGCTATGGACGGTATAGCCCTTAATGCAACCGTCACCTTTGGTGCAAGTGAGCGCAACAGGATAAGGCTTGCCGAAGGGAAGGATTACGTGGTGGTGGATACCGGTGACCCTATACCCCCTAAGTATAACGCGGTAATAATGATTGAAAACCTTATCGAAAAGGGTGAGGGCGAGGTGGAAATCTCTGCACCGGCAACGCCCTGGCAACATATAAGGCCCATAGGGGAGGATATCGTGCAGGGGGAGCTTATTGTACCCACTTTCCATAAAATAAGGCCGGTGGATATGGGCGCAATGCTGGCCGGTGGAACCAACACCGTCAGGGTGATTAAAAAGCCCCGGGTGGCAATAATACCCACCGGTACCGAACTAATTCTTCCAGGGGAACCCCTGGAGGAGGGGAGCCTTATCGAATACAATTCCCATATATTTGCGGGCCTGATTGAGGAATGGGGCGGGGAGGCTGTAAGGCAAAAGCCCGTTCCCGACGTGTACGAGGATATTAAGAATGTCCTTAAGAGAGCGGTGGAAGAAAGCGATATGGTGCTTGTAAACGCCGGGTCCTCTGCAGGCAGGGAAGACTTTACAAAGGATATTATCCGGGAACTGGGGGAGGTAATAACCCACGGAATAGCCATAAAGCCGGGCAGCCCGACCGTACTGGGTATTGTGTCCGGCAAGCCAGTGGTGGGCATCCCCGGTTACCCGGTTTCGGCATATATAATAATGGAGAATATTGTAAAACCCCTTATTTTTAAGCTTTTGCGGCTGGCGGAAAGGTGCGGCGCTGAGGTGGAGGCGGTTTCATCCAGGAGAGTGGTATCATCGCTCAAAAACAAAGAGTTCGTTAGGGTCAAGCTGGGGAAGGTGGGGGATAAGCTTATAGCCACCCCGTTAACCCGGGGTGCCGGTGTGGTTATGTCGCTGGTGCGGGCGGACGGGATACTGGAAATACCGCAAAGCAGCGAGGGCGTGGACGCCGGTGAGACCGTCAGCGTAAGGCTTTTAAAGGACCCCGAGGAAATAGAAAACACGATAGTGTGCATTGGCAGCCATGACCCGATACTGGACCTTTTGGCGAATGAGATTCACCGAAAAAACCCTAGACTTCACCTTGCCTCCGCCCACGTTGGAAGCATGGGGGGTATAACCGCCCTCTTAAAGGGAGAGACCCATATCGCCGGTGTGCACCTTTTGGACGGGGATACGGGAGAGTACAACATAAGCTATATAAAAAAATATCTCGGCAGCGGTAGGATTGCCTTGATAAAACTAGTGGACAGGATACAGGGTTTTATGGTAAAGAAGGGCAACCCCAAAAGCATCAGGGATTTTTCCGACCTTGCAAGGGAAGGGATAGGTTTTGTCAACAGGCAGAAGGGCTCAGGGACAAGGCTGCTTCTGGACTATAAATTGAAGGAGAAAAAAATAGACCCCGCAGCCATAAACGGCTATGACCGGGAGGAGTTTACCCATATGGCGGTGGCGGCGGCGGTGGCTTTTTCGGATATAGATGCGGGGCTGGGAGTGTATTCGGCGGCCAGGTCCCTCGGGCTTGATTTTGTACCGGTGTGCAGCGAGGAATATGACCTGGCGGTGCCGGTGGAATTTCTGGAGGATTCCAATATAAAACTAATGCTGGAAATAGTGAGAGATAGCGCCTTTCGGGAAAAGGTAAAAGCCATGGGAGGTTATTCGTTGGAAAGGGCAGGGGAAGTTGTACCTGTTGAATAAAGGGGGTGCCTTTTTTGCGGGATATATATAACAGGCGGGTTGACTATATGAGGATATCCGTAACCGACCGGTGTAACCTGAGGTGTTTTTACTGCATGCCAGAGGAAGGTGTATGTAAAATGAACCACCGAGACGTGTTAAGGTATGAGGAGATTATTAGGGTGGTCCGGGAAGGAGCAGGGCTTGGCATATCCAGGATACGGCTCACCGGGGGCGAGCCGCTGGTAAGGCCGGGTATAGTCAGCCTGGTAAGGGAAATTAGGGGTGTTGAGGGCATAGAGGAGATTTCTTTAACAACCAACGGCTTGCTATTAAAGGATATGGCGGCCAATTTGAAGCATGCAGGTCTTGACAGGGTTAATGTAAGCCTTGATTCCCTTGTGCCAGAAAAATACAAAGAAATCACAAGGGGTGGGGACTTAAAGAAGGTCTTAGAGGGCATCTGTGCCAGTATCGAGGTCGGCCTTAAACCGGTGAAAATAAATGTGGTTATAATGAAGGGTATAAACGATGACGAGATAGAGGACCTTGTAAAGCTTACCAGGATACTGCCTATAAGTGTAAGGTTTATTGAGCTTATGCCTATAGGGCATGCCTCGCAAAGGTTTAAGGATCATTATATTTCAATGGACAGCGTTATGGATAGGATACCGGACCTGGTACCGGATGATAAAGTACAGGGCGGCGGGCCCGCAGTAAACTACAGGCTGCCGGGGGCAATGGGCACCGTGGGGTTTATCGGTGCGTTAAGCCATAATTTTTGTCACCGGTGCAACAGGATAAGGCTTACTGCCGACGGCAAAATAAAGCCCTGCCTGCATAGCGATTTGGAGGTGGACCTAAGACCCGCGCTGAGGGAGGGCAAAGGCAGTCTCGGCGAGATGTTGGCCCGCGCTATAGGGCTAAAACCCAGGAGACACTGCATGGATAACGAGGACAGGGAAGAAGGCAACAGGGATATGTATCAGATTGGAGGTTGATTTTTATGGAGGGGCTGACTCATCTGAACGAACAGGGCCGTGCCAAGATGGTTAACGTTGGGGACAAGAATATAACCGATAGAAGGGCCGTGGCCATGGGAAGGGTGTACATGAAGCCCGGGACGTTGGAACTGGTGGAGAAGGGCGGCATAAAAAAGGGAGACGTTTTAGCGGTGGCCCAGGTGGCAGGAATAATGGGAGCAAAAAAGACAGCTGATATAATACCTATGTGTCATCCTTTAAACATTAACGGGATTGATATAGCTTTTGAAACAAACCGTCACCTTCTGGCAGTGGAAATAAGGGCGGAGGTTGGCGTGTCTGCCAAAACCGGAGTGGAGATGGAAGCCCTGACCGCCGTTTCTGTTGCGGCGCTCGCCATTTATGATATGTGTAAAGCAGTGGACAAGGAAATGATTATAGGAGATATACAGCTTCTAGAAAAGGCTGGGGGCAGGTCAGGAAGGTTTGTTAAGGAGGTCAAAACCAATGAAGGGAAGGGTAACTGCCGTTAATATAAGCGAAAAAAAGGGAAACACAAAAAAACCCATAGAAAAGGGCAACCTAATAAAGGACTTCGGTCTGGAGGGGGACGCCCATAGTGGCAAGTGGCACCGGCAGGTAAGCCTGTTGGCGAAGGAGAGCATAGAAAAGATGAAAGCCCTGGGCATTGAAGGGCTATGTACCGGTAAGTTTGCAGAAAATATTACCACCGAAGGTATTTCGCTGCATACCGCCCAGGTGGGGACAAGGCTTAGGGTAGGGGAAGCGGTTCTGGAAATAAGCCAGATAGGCAAGGAATGTCATCTCGGGTGCGAGATACTAAAACAGGTTGGGAAATGCATAATGCCCACCGAAGGGATATTTGCCAGGGTAATAGAGGGCGGTGTAATAAAGCCCGGGGATAAAATAGAGGTATTATGATAATAAGTTTGGTTAAACGGCAGTGGGCAGTGGGTAGAATAACTTGACTTCATGAAGCCGGAAAAATGGACACGTGCAAAAAGCCGCCTTTGTAAAAGCGGCTTTTGCGGTTAAAGAATTTGGTCCAGCCTGGCTTTGTCAAAACCAACGATTGTCTCGTTTCCAATAAGAACAATCGGTACTCCCATATATCCCTTGCTCATAAGCTCCCTCCGGGCATCCATATCGGTTGAAATATTCTTCTCGGTGTAGGTCACCTGTCTGCCTCTCAGGTATTCCTTAAGCATATGGCAGTATCCGCAGGTATCGCTGGTGTAAACGGTCACGTTTTGCATATTTTCCCTCCTAACAATGTGGCGCTCCGTGGGCAAATACTCGGAGCCCCTTAAAAAGAATTCCATTTTGATATACTATACTGAAATGATTGTATTGTTCGGCCAAGTCGCTATCTATCACAAAGTTAAACCCCTTCTCCTGGATTTTAGTGTCGCTTTCCTTTGGCTCATCCAGAGCCATCCCAAAGGTTGGCCCGCCTCAGCCAACCCCGGCAACGTGTATGCGCAGGCTGCTTTCCCCGGCGTTTTTGGCCTCCAGCATTTTATCCAGTTCTTCCTTAGCCCTATCCTGTATTTCTATTCTCATTGATATCCCTCCTTAGCAGCTATATACCTACCCCTGGTATATGGGGTAAATATAGTATAACAAATAAAAATCCCCAAGTCAATACTTATAATTGCTTTTATTATTACCTCTTAATATATGACCGAGTGTTTAAATAAACCCAGGCTTAATTGTGGTGTAGTAGTAGCCGGATTAACCAATAAATTCGATATTTTCTACGCCGGTATGGAAAGTAGTTCTCCATTGGAACATATTCTTTGGTTTATTTCTAATATCAATTGTAGTATAATTAAGTGTATTATGGGTAATAATATTTAATTTCATAAAATAATTGTTCCACAAAAGGCATGGGCTTCTAAGCAGAAAGCCAACAGAAAGCAAAAATCGATACCTATATGTCAAAGGAGTGAAAAAAATGCCAATGAACCTGTTAACCTTTAGAGGAGGTGTACATCCCCCTCACAATAAACACAAAACTGAGCACCTGGCTTTAATAAAGGCAAGGGTTCCGGGCCTTGTGATAATCCCGCTCCAACAGCACATCGGTGCAACCTGCGAGCCGGTTGTGAAGGTTGGGGACAGGGTGAAACTGGGCCAAAAAATTGGGGAACCCAAGGGGTTTGTAGGTGCGCCGGTACATTCCAGCGTATCGGGCAAGGTGGTAGCCATTGAAAAAAGACCATACCCCGGGGGGGGAATGGTACAATCCGTAATAATTGAATCCGATGGCCTTGATACTTTATATGAAAACATCAAGCCCGTAGGAAAACTGGAGAATCTGACTGCTGACCATATAAAAAGCATAATGCGGGAGGCGGGCCTTGTGGGGATGGGCGGGGCAACCTTTCCAACCCATGTGAAGTTCTCTCCACCGCCGGACAAAAAAATCGACACTATAATTTTAAACGGGGCGGAATGCGAACCCTACCTTACCTCCGACCACAGACTTATGGTAGAAAAGCCGGAGGACGTGGTTAATGGCATCAAAGCCATGATGAAGGCCGTTAACGTGGATAAAGGATATATAGCTATAGAGGAAAACAAACCGGATGCCATTAAGGCGGTAACCCAAGCTGCTAATGGTGAAGAAAATATAAAGGTGGTTACCCTTAAAGTAAAGTACCCGCAGGGGGCGGAGAAGCAGCTTATTAAGGTTTGCACCGGCAGGGAGGTTCCCTCCGGAGGGCTGCCAATGGATATCGGTGTAATTGTAAACAACGTGGGTACAGCCGTAGCGCTGGCCTGTGCTATAGATACCGGGATGCCGCTGGTGGAGAGAATAGTAACCATAACCGGCAGCGGAATAAAGGAGCCGCAGAATTTGATTGTCAGGATAGGCACACCCTTTGCCGATGTGATTGAGCAGTGCGGTGGCCTGGAAGAAGGCATCGGTAAAATAATCCAGGGAGGGCCCATGATGGGTATAGCCCAATACACGATGGAAGTGCCGGTAATAAAAGGAACCTCCGGTATCCTGGTATTGAAGGAAGAAGACCTGGAGCTTGCACCGGAGCTTCCCTGCATAAGATGCGGCAAATGCGTGGACGCATGCCCGATAGGTCTTATACCAACAAAGCTTGATGGTTTTGCAAGCAAGGGTATGCTGCAGGAGGCGGAGGAGTATAACGCGGTGGACTGCATAGAATGTGGAAGCTGTTCCTTTGTCTGTCCTGCCAAGAGGATGCTGGTTCAAAGGATCCGGCTCATTAAGGCGGATATTATGGCAGAAAGACGCAAAGCAAAACAAGCCTGACTGGGATAGGAGGGAAAAGCTATGGGCTATGGAAATTTGATAGTAAGTTCATCACCGCACATCAGGTCTGAGGAAACGGTACAAAGAATAATGCTTGATGTGATTATAGCGCTACTGCCTGCGACTGCCGCCTCCATTTATTTCTTCGGAATGAGAGCACTGGCAATAACAATCACAAGTATAGTTGCCGCAGTAGCAGCCGAGGCGGTCATACAGAAGATAAGAAACAAACCAGTCACAATAAACGATGGAAGCGCAGTAATAACGGGACTTTTGTTGGCGTTAACCCTTTCCCCGGCAATGCCGTTGTGGATGGTGGCGGTAGGTGCCGTGGTGGCCATTGGGATTGGCAAACAGGTTTACGGCGGACTGGGGTGTAATCCCTTTAACCCCGCCCTTGTGGGCAGGGCATTTCTGATTGTATCTTTCCCCGTCCATATGACTACCTGGTTAAGCCCGGTAGATGGGGTGACATCCGCCACTCCGCTTGGCATGATCAAGATGGAAGGCATCAAAACGGGTTATATGGAATTATTCATAGGAAACGTTGGGGGCTCATTGGGAGAAACTTCGGCCCTGCTGCTTATTCTGGGCGGCCTGTACCTTATATACAGAGGTATTATCGACTGGAGAATACCGGTATTCTACCTAGGTACGGTAGCAGCCATGACGATGGTACTAGGCCACGACCCGTTGTTTCACCTGCTGGCCGGCGGTCTGATGCTGGGAGCCTTTTTCATGGCAACTGACATGGTCACAACCCCAATCACCCCGGTGGGCAGGATTGTTTTCGGGATTGGTGCCGGTGTACTGGTGGTAATAATAAGGCTTTATGGTGGGTATCCGGAAGGAGTGCTCTTTTCGATACTTCTTATGAATATCTTTACTCCGATTATCGATAAGTTTATCCGGCCCAGACTTTATGGGGAGGTGAAGGCAAAATGAAGAATCTTACAGTGAAGCTGATAATAGTGCTCGCATTGATTTCGGTAGGCTCAGGGTTCTTCCTTGCTCTTACCTATGTGTATACCATACCCCATATTGAAGCGAATGCGGCACGGGACCAGGAAATTGCCATACTGGAAACCATTCCGGGTGCCGTCAGCTTTGAGGAGATTAGGGGAACCGATTTTCCCATGTATAAGGGACTGGACGACGGCGGTAAAACCGTTGGCTTTTCATACATGGTAGAGGGAGGAGGTTTCCAAGGAATGATCGGGCTTATGGTGGGAGTAGACCCCGAGCAGGAAATTATAACAGGGGTAAAGCTTTTAAGCCATGCGGAGACGCCCGGACTTGGAGCCAGGATAGGCGAGGAGGCATTCCTGGGGCAGTTTTTACAAAAACCGGTTAGCGATAATTTCGAAGTAAGGGATGACGTTGATGGTGTGACCGGTGCCACCGTTTCTTCTAAAGCGGTGGCTACAACACTGAAACGAACTCTGCCACAAGCACTGGAACAGTATAGGGTATCGGGAGGTGCAAAATAATGAAAGCTAGCTATGCATTATTCAATGGTCTATGGAGGGAAAACCCCACCTTCAGGCTGGTCCTGGGGATGTGCCCTACTCTGGCGGTAACAAACGCAGCCGCAAACGGCTTGTCAATGGGCCTTGCCACTGCCTTTGTTCTGGTAGGCTCAAACATGATGGTGGCTGCCTTAAAGAAGGTTATACCTGATGAGGTGAGGATACCCGCCTATGTAATTATAATCGCTACCTTTGTGACCATAGCCGACCTTGCGTTGGCGGCGTTTTTCCCGGAAATGTACAAGGTGCTGGGGTTATTTATTCCCCTTATAGTGGTTAACTGTATAATACTTGCCAGGGCGGAAGCCTTTGCGGCAAAGAATACTGTATTTATGTCAGCCCTTGACGGACTTGGAATGGGGCTTGGATTTACCTGGGCTCTGACATTCCTTGGAATAATAAGAGAAATAATCGGAATGGGTTCGGTATTTGGAATAAATCTTTTCGGAGAGGGCTTCGTGTCATGGATAATATTCATACTGCCTCCGGGGGCATTCCTGACCCTGGGTTTGATACTGGCATTTTTCAACGCAATGCTTAGCAAGAAAAAGAAGGTACAATGCAGTTAATTGGAGACATACAAATGAGAAGTGTGATGTGGGAAGTGTGATGTGGGAAGTGTGATGTGTGACGAGGTTCGCATCTCACATCACAACGGCGGTGTGTCGCCATACCTTATTAGAAGGGGGAGTGATGTAATGGAGCTATTGCTGCTTTTTATAAGCACGGTACTAATAAATAACTTTGTGCTGTCGAGATTCCTGGGTATTTGCCCCTTTCTGGGGGTTTCTAAAAAAATCGAGGTAGCTTTCAGCATGGGGCTTGCAGCTACCTTTGTTATGACACTGTCTGCCATAGCCACCTGGCTGGTACAGCACTATATACTGATGCCTTTTGGAATGGAAAGGTTCCTGCAGTACGGTGCATTTATACTTGTAATAGCGGCGCTGGTGCAGTTTGTTGAGATGTTCCTAAAAAAGACCAGCCCCGCATTGTACCAGAGCCTTGGCATATTCCTGCCGCTTATAACAACCAACTGTGCAATACTGGGTTTTGCGCTGCTGTCCGCCTTAAATGGATACGGCCTTGTTACCAGCACCGTTTTCGGCTTCGGAGCCGGGGTTGGTTTTACGCTGGCAATATCGCTGATGGCAGGGCTTAGGGAAAACATGGAGTTTGGGGATGTTCCGGAACCCTTTAAAGGGATTCCGATAACTCTTATTACCGCAGCCATAATGTCGATGGCTTTCATGGGCTTTTCCGGCCTGATAGCAATGTAGTTGGAGGTGATAGAATGAATACCATATTAATAGCTGTTGTAAGCATGGGAGCCATCGGGGTATTCTTTGCCGGTTTCCTTGCTTTCGCATCCAAAAAGTTTGCCATAGAGGAGGACCCTCGCATTGAGGCTATCATCGAAGCGCTTCCCGGAGCAAACTGTGGAGGCTGCGGATTTCCCGGGTGCTCCAGTTTTGCCGCCGCTCTTGTGGCCGGTGAAGCGAAGTTTACCGGATGTCCCGTAGGGGATGGTGATGTATGCGTCAAGATAGCGGAGATACTGGGAATGGACGACACCGACATTTCGGTTGAAAAACTGGTTGCAAAGGTGATATGTGGAGGCGACAATGGAAATTGTGAAAATAAATACAGGTACGTAGGGGTAGAAGATTGTGCTGCCGCGGCCAAGATGGCAGGCGGCCCTAAGGGCTGCCAGTACGGCTGTATGGGATTTGGGTCTTGCGCAAAGGTTTGCCCGACAAATGCAATAATCATAACCGATGGAGGCATAGCGGTTGTGGATGAAGAAAAATGCATAGGCTGCCAAAAATGCGTTGCGGCATGCCCGAAGAATATAATCAAAATGGTACCCTACAGCAGTGAGGTGCATGTATTGTGCTCAAGTCCCGAGCCGGGTAAAGTGGTGAGAAAGGTATGCAAAGCAGGGTGTATTGCGTGCAAAAAGTGCGAGAAGGTGTGCAACTTTGATGCAATACACGTTGAGAACAACCTTGCGGTAGTAGATTATGATAAATGCACCGGATGTATGGAATGCGTGAAAGCGTGCCCGGTTAAGTGCATAGAGGGAGACATGGAGAAGGTAACCGTAGCTGTATAATAAGCAAAAAGGGACAAGAGGGACAAGGGACGGTTCTTTGTCCCTTTTTTAAGTTCGGATAAGGGACGATTCTTTGTCCGCACTTTTCTATCCAGCCGAGCCGGTGCCAGACTACCGGCTCTTTGAATATGGATGCAGGCGATGGTTATGCCTTGGTTTGCCCGGGTATACTATCGTCTAATGTACCGGAAGGAGGAGGATAACATGGCAACAATAAAAGCATTTAGAGCTATAAGACCGGCGGAGAATATGGCGGCCAAAATTGCTGCCCTTCCCTATGACGTTATGAGCCGTGAGGAGGCGGCGGAAATGGCCCGGGGTAACAAATACTCCTTTCTAAGGGTTGACCGGGCAGAAATAGAATTTGAAAACGACGTATTCTTTGATAGTCCTCTGGTATATAAAAAGGCCTCGGAAAACCTTAAGGAGCTTATAAAAAGTGGAGCCTTAAAGAAGGACCCGGAAAATTATTTATATATATACCGTCTGGAGACGGAGGGGCATAGCCAGACGGGGCTTGTGACCTGTTTGACCGTAGATGAGTACCTGGAAGGGGTTATAAAAAAACATGAACATACAAGGCAGGATAAGGAACTTGACAGGACAAGCCATATACTGGAGTGCAACGCCCATACCGGACCCATACTGTTATTCTACAGGGAACAGCGGGGGATTGAAGTTATAATAGAGGAATGGATGCGGTTAAAACCGCCTGTATATGACTTTGTATCGGAGGACGCAGTAGCACATCGCGTATGGGTTATAGACAGCCAGGAGATTATTGAAAGGCTTACCTGTCTTTTTGGCGGTGTAAACAGCCTTTATATAGCTGACGGGCATCACCGATGCGAGGCAGCGGCTAGGGCATGCCTTGAAAGGAGAAAGGACGGATACAACGGGGATGAAGAATTCAACTTCTTTTTGGGCGTAATATTCCCCCACAGCCAGCTTCGCATCCTAGACTACAACCGGGTGGTGGCTAATTTAAACGGGCTTACTGAAAAGGAGTTTGTAAGCCGGATATCCTCCTCAAACAGCGGAACAGGTCCCGCGTTTGTGGTTAATCCTGTAGAAGCAGGTAAGGCCTGTAGGCCGCAGCAGAGGCATAGTTTTGGTATGTATATAAGAGATAGGTGGTACCGGCTGGATGCGCTTCCCGGAACCTGGGACCAAAAAGACCCGATTAAGCGCCTGGATGTTTCCATCCTGCAAAGCAACCTTCTGGAGCCGGTCTTGGGTATAAAGGACCCTAGGACCGACGAAAGGATTGAATTTGTAGGCGGCATAAGGGGTCTTGAGGAGTTGGAAAGGAAAGTGGCACAGGGCGCGGCGGTAGCCTTTTCGCTGTACCCGACTTCCATTCAGGAACTTATGGACGTGGCGGATGCGGGCAGGGTGATGCCGCCAAAATCAACGTGGTTTGAACCCAAGCTTCGAAGCGGCCTGTTTGTGCACGATTTAGAATAGGCGAGAAACGGATGTATCTATCCGAACAAAGAACCGTCCCTTGGTTGCGGCGGGATGGAAGGCCGTTTTGCGGAATGGTATAATAGGGCGGGGAAGGTGAGAAAAATGAGAGAAATTGAGAGCTTGGCTGAATGGATAAAACAATCGGGATTTACTGTTGTCCTCACCGGAGCCGGCATGTCCACCGAAAGCGGACTTCCGGACTTCCGGTCAAAGAGTGGCTGGTGGAAAAATTTCGACCCTACCACCTTAGCAACCGTTGACGCAATGGAAACAAACTATCCACTGTTTCACGAATTCTATTGCATGAGGCTAAAAACCCTGGCGGAATGCAGCCCCCATCGGGGCCACTTTATTCTGGCGGACTGGGAAAGGAAAGGTTTGGTGCAGTCAATAGCGACCCAGAACGTGGACGGTTTTCACAGGGCCGCAGGCAGCAGTAAGGTGTACGAACTGCACGGCTCGCTCAAAAGCATAAGATGCAGCGGTTGCGGCAGGCCGGGTACCGTTGAGGGCTTCCTTGGTAAGACGGACTGTCGGTCCTGCGGCGGAAGACTAAGGCCCGGGGTGGTGCTGTTTGGTGAAATGCTGCCTCAACATGCCTGGAACAGTGCACTGCGGTATATAGAAAAGGCGGACCTTGTCATAGTGATAGGGACTAGCCTTCAGGTGTACCCGGCAAATCAGCTTCCTTCCATTACGGGGGGAAGGACAGCTTATATAAATTACGAGGTGCAGGGCGGCGGAAGCGGGTTTGATATGGTTATCCAGGGCAAAGCAGGGGAGATCCTCGGCGAAATAGACCGGATGATTGGTTAAGGAAGAAGGCGGCGCCAATAACGTCCCGGGGTCTGGCGGGTTGTTTCACAAAAGATAGGATAGAATTTTTCATATTGCAGACACTACTGATGGAGGTGTCTGATAATGAACATAAACCTAACATCAAAGGAAAGAAAACTGCTTGAGGACCAGAAAAGCCATGAGGAGATTTGCGTTCAGAAGTATTCGAACTATGCCAATATGGCATCCGACGCACAGCTTAAGGAGATGTTCCAAAACCACGCGAGTATTGAACAGCAGCATTTGAACACCGTCAATCAGCTCCTTAGCGGCCAGGTGCCGGATATGAACGCCCAGGCCGGCGGCGGTACAAGCCAGCAGCAGAGCTATCTACAGACCCAAGGAAGCTTTAATGCCAATAGGGGTTCGGATAAGGACCTGTGTACCGATATGCTGATGACTGAAAAATATGTGTCGGGGGCGTACGATACCGCCATATTCGAGTTCAAAGACCCGCAGGTGCGGGATGTGCTGAACCACATCCAGAAAGAGGAGCAAAAGCACGGGGAAGCGATTTTTAAATACATGGAGAGCAAGGGGATGTACACCCTCCAATAAAAAAGTGGCCAAAGGCCACTTTTTAT
>LSQX01221125.1_pt1 | contig 20972 bp, 22 predicted proteins | sample 654561 | NCBI WGS metagenome assembly LSQX01 (sample SAMN04489861, study PRJNA283612) | anaerobic digester metagenome | isolation source: 4 biogas reactors fed with cattle manure at either 37C or 55C with and... | place: Denmark: Kongens Lyngby | collected 2014 | reverse complement strand
GGACGGTCCGCAATTATGTCAGCAGCATCCTGGCAAAATTGGGGGTGAGCAACCGGGCAGAGGCAGCCGCTTATGCTGTTGAACACAGTCTGAAGAATTTCATTGACTGAGCTTTGGCAGGGAATTTTAAGAATTATTTTTTGATTTCAGTGATATTAAACAAGCGTTGTGCATTCGCATAGGTGATTTGTGCCACCTGGCTCGTGCTGGTATGATGCAGTGCGGCAATTTTGCTTGCGATGAGCGGGATGTACGCAGGCTCATTTCGGCGGCCTCGATAAGGGTGGGGCGCGAGGAAGGGTGCATCGGTTTCAAGGAGAAGGTGCTTGAGCGGAAGCCTCCGGGTCACGGATTTGCGATCTGCTGCGTTGCGAAAAGTTACCGGTCCGCTAATCCCGATCAAGAAATTCATTGAGATCGCTTCCATGGCGGTATCATAATCCGCGCTGTAGCTGTGCAATACGCCGGGTTTTTCAGCCAGAGGATGTCCGTCGCGAACCAGCTTCTGGTGCCAGGTTGTGAGAGTTGTCATCAAATCCTGTACGGCATCCCGCAGATGGATGATAATGGGCAGGCTTAGTTCAGCAGCCAGTTCCAGCTGTGCCTGGAACATAAGGTGCTGCTGATCGATTGGGGTATGTTTTCGATAATAATCCAGACCGATTTCACCGATGGCAACCACTTCTGGAGACTGTGCAAGCCTTTTAAGCTGCGAGAGCAGATTATCGGACCATGGTTTACCATAATTGGGATGGATACCGACAGCCGCCTTGATTCTATCGGGGTAGGAATGTGAAAGTTGGATCGCAGCCTTGCTGGTGGGGATGTCGATTCCCGGGTTAAGCATCCAAACAACTCCAGCCTCCATGGCGCGTTGGATCACGCTTTCGCGATCCTCATCATAATTATAAAAATCAAGGTGGCAATGGGTATCTGTAAATAAGGACATGTTTTTACTTTCGTCTGGCAATTATATTTTAATTGATTATAGCAGGCAACCCTTACAGGATAAGGTAAAATGAAACCCATGGATCATGGAAAGCACGTATTTGTGGCATTGAGCGGCGGGGTAGACAGCACTGTGTGTGCCGCTCGCCTGCTTGAGGATGGCTATCAGGTGACGGGCATCCACATGGAAACCTGGAAAATACCTGAAAACGAAAAGCTTGCACAGCAGCACAATTCATCCCTCAATCTTGCACAACAAACGGCTGACTTTCTGGGCATTCCCATGATCTCACTTGATCTGCGGGAGCAATTTTTTACTGAGGTTGTGCAAACCTTTATCAGGGACTATCTGAAAGGACAGACCCCCAACCCGTGCTTATTTTGTAATCCTCAGACCAAATGGGGTGTTTTACAATCCTATGCACTCGCGCACGGAGGTGACTATTTTGCAACAGGTCACTATGCCCGAATCAGGCGGTTAGAATCTGGAACCGTTGAATTGCTCAAGGGAATCGACGGCTCAAAGGATCAATCTTATGTCCTTTCCATGCTTTCTCAGCAGCAGCTCAGCAGGAGTCTGCTGCCAATTGGTTCGATGACAAAAGACGCAGTTCGGATTGAGGCTCAACAATTATCACTCGAATTGGCAGATCGACAGGACAGCCAGGATTTATGTTTCCTGGGCGACACAAATTACCGGGATTTTCTCAAACATTATGCACCAGAAGCTTATTATCCCGGTGAGATTGTCACAACAAAGGGACGTGTGGTGGGCGAACATCAGGGATTGGCTTTTTACACTGTCGGGCAGCGCAAGGGCATTCGTGTTGCAGCAGCCGCCCCCTATTACGTGGTCGACAAAGATCTTGAACACAATCGATTGATCATTGGTTCTTCAGACCTGGCGCAATCGGATAGGCTGACCGCCAAACATCTGAACTGGATTGGTGGCGAGCCTCCAACAGCAGGCAAGACCTACGATGTGATGGTTCGTTATCGAGCCAAACCGATCCAGGCGGAACTTTTTCTTGTTTCAAACGACGAGTTTGAATTAAAATTCAATGAACGGTTGCGCGGGATTACACCCGGACAGGTGGCTGCCCTTTATGAAGGTGAGGTGTGCCTGGGTGGAGGTGTGATTCAATCGTCAGGATGAATGAGGAAATCACGTATTAAAGGTGAGGAGTGCGACAATGACTTTCCCCGGATTTATTTTCTCTCTCTTTTTAGCGACCATGTTCGGGAGTTTATTGCATATTTGGCGAGGTGGAAAACTTTCACGCCTTGTTTATTATTTACTGCTGAGCTGGATCGGCTTTTTTGTTGGGCATTTTCTCGCCGAGATTCTATCCATCCGCTTCCTGGATGTGGGAACCGTTCATGTAGGCTTTGGTATTCTTGGCGTCATTGTGTTTCTTGGGCTTGGATACTGGCTCATTCCGGAAAAGAAATCAGTATAAATATGGAGAGGACCTCAGATGTATCGAATTGAAGCTTTGCTGTCAGCTCGTTTGTTCATGCACCCCGAAATCGTTGAAGATCGGATATTCTTTTTATCCAATTTAAGCGGACACAACAATTTGTATGCGATAGATTATGGTGGCAGCGTGCCTGAACCGCTTTTGCCGCCCAATATCGTCCTTCAAAACCCACACCTGATTGGAGGCTTATCCTACGCGATCTTTCGTGATTTGGAGAAAATTCTGGTGATGATTGACCAGGATGGCGATGAAAACTACCTTCCGATGGAGATTCCCTTAGCGGGCGGTTTTCCCGAACATGCTTTTGATGGATTTTTTGCTGATTCACGCTGTTCCCTCGGTGCGGTTGATCAGGAAAAGAATATCTGTATCATCGTTGCCGAATCGCGCCAGGAGAGCATACTCCAGACCTATCTGTGCAACTTAAAAAGCGGGAAGATAGAAGAAATTTATGGCAGTCCCTTTGGAGGTTTCCCATTAGCTCATAACGCTGACTACTCAAAGATCGTTTTGGCTGAAGGGTATATGGTGGGCGATGTGGTTTTATACCTTTGGGAAAAGGATCAAGGGTTGAAATTGCTTTACGGGAAACCGCTTAAAGAGCGCGAAGAGGGGGAAGAAGTTCAGCTTACAGCTTTTGGCAGTGGCTTTTTTACGGATGATGATAAAGGATTGGTGATCGGCAATGCTCTATTTCAGGATACTTATGGTCTTGGTTATATGCCCTTAGATGATCCTTATTCCATCCAGGAAGTCTCGGTAATCGGATTGATCCACACGGGGGTTGGAGAATTTGAGGGGCTTGAAAAACTTGACAACGGACGATTCTTGCTTCAATACAATATTGATGGCGTTTCCTGGGTTTACGAGGCAAAATACATTCCAGTTTCACAGGAAATGTGTGCAGTTGCCACCCTGGTTGGAATTGGTGTGCTGTCCGAAGGCGTGTTGGAAGCAATCAGCTATGATCACGAAACAGATCGGTTCGCGGTCGCTTTTTCAACGGCGACCTCTCCGACACAAATCTACTCGATTGAAACCAAGGACCGCGATCGCCTGGTCCGTCATACCAATGAAACAATCCTTGGTATTCCAGAGGAACTGCTTTCAATGGGTGAAGATTATACCTACAAGAGTTTTGACGGACTCCGAATATCAGCCCGTTTGTATATGCCTTCAGAGGCGTTGGGTTTTAAGGGAAAGAGACCCATCGTGTATTACCTTCACGGTGGTCCGCAGGGGCAGGAACGTCCTGATTTTTCATGGTTCTCAATGCCGCTCATTCAATACCTGACATTGAAAGGGTTTGCGGTTTTTGTACCGAATGTGCGCGGAAGTACAGGATATGGACTGTCTTTCACCAAGCATGTTGATCGAGATTGGGGAGGTCAGGATCGCCTGGATCATGTGCATGCGATGACCGAAATTCTGCCCAGGGACAAACGGCTGGATGTGACCCGCACAGGCGTGGTGGGGCGTTCCTATGGCGGTTATATGACGCTCACGCTGGTTGGAAGACATCCCGAATTATGGGCTGGCGCTGTCGACATGTTTGGACCCTTTGACTTGCTCACCTTTCTGGAACGGATCCCACCGACCTGGAAACCCTACTTTTATGTAGCCGTGGGCAACCCTGAGTTACCGGAGGACCTTGCATTTTTGAAAGACCGCTCTCCCAAAACCCATCTCAATCAGATCCAATGCCCGTTGCTGGTGATTCAGGGGCGTAACGATCCGCGGGTCGTTGCTGAAGAATCTGAAGACCTGGTTGAACATCTCCGGGAGATCGGGAAAAATGTGGACCTGCTCTTGTTTGAAAATGAGGGACACGGTGTAGAAAAGTATGAAAACAAGGTGCTTTGCTATAATCGTATCACCGAGTTTTTTATACAACTTCTAAAACCTTAGCAAATTGTCAAAGCGAATGGTTGGGTTCGAACAAATCAAAATAACGATAGGAAAATAAGGGCGAAGGATTTTAGAAAATCCCTTCTTAAATATTTTGTTCCATTCGGATGAATGGACATGATTCAGCTCAGGAAATAATAGGATATAAATGTGACCTGGAAAAATTATGAAGCAACCTCACGCGAGGGCGATCTTGTTCAGCTTGTGGGGAGTCGACATCGAAGCCATTTCGTCAGACTGACTGCCGGGATGATCTTTCAGACGCATCGGGGTGAGTTGTGTCATGACGATATGATCGGTAAGCCGTGGGGAAGCCGGCTTTACAGCCATACCGGGAATCCTTTTTTCCTGATGCGCCCCGGACTGGCGGACTTGATCACGGAGATTAAACGAAATACTCAGATCATTTACCCCAAAGATATTGGCTACATCCTGATGGTGATGGGGATCGGCCCGGGCGCGCATGTTCTTGAAGCAGGAACGGGTTCAGGTGCACTGACGACAGCGTTTGCATATTTCGTCGGAGATACGGGAAGGGTGACCTCCTATGAGGTGCGTGACCAGATGCAAAACCTTGCTCGTAAAAATCTGGAGCGCGTAGGGTTGTTGGATCGGGTTGAGCTGAAATTGAGGGATATTAAAGAAGGATTCGATGAACATAATGTCGATGCAGTCTTTTTAGATTTGCCCAATCCCCACGATTATTTGTCGCAGGTAAAAAACGTCCTGAAACCGGGCGGCTTTTTTGGAACAATTTTACCAACAACCAACCAGATAATTGCTGCATTGGCTGCGATGCGCCGTTATGATTTCGCGTTTTTGGAAGTATGCGAAATCTTTTTACGCTTTTATAAGCCTGATTATGAACGCCTTAGACCGACTGATCGCATGGTGGCACATACCGGATATCTTCTCTTTGGGCGATCTGTAAGTGAAAAACCGGAAGACGAAAGAACCGGTTAAAACAATTAATGTCTTGCATATACATGCGATTCAAACCGAATTAAAAAATAATTATCATGACCAAACTGACTGAAAAATTCATAGCAGAGGCTATTCAAGAATTTCAAAAATCACAAGAATCCCACCCCACAATGCCGTCCTCGCTTTTTCATAATGTCAAATTGAGACAGTCTGCAGTGATGATCCCACTTTTTCAAAATGAGGGAAATTGGCACGTTCTCCTGACGAATCGCTCCAATAATTTGGTGGAGCACCGTGGGCAGGTCGCGTTTCCGGGCGGCGCAAAGGATCGAGAAGATCAGGATCTTCAAGAAACCGCCCTTCGAGAGATGTATGAAGAGGTGGGGATCTTGCCTGAAAAGGTCCGGGTTTATGGACATCTGGGCGAAATAAAAATTGTTACAGGGTATATTGTCAGCTTGTTCGTTGGCAAGGTTCCATGGCCTTACGATCTCAGGATCAACCCTGATGAGGTCGAAAGCACCTTCACCGTTCCCCTTGAATGGCTGGCTAACCCTCAACATCGGACGATTGAATACCGTAGATATGCAGGCCGTGAAATTCCTGTGATCTTTTTTGATGATTATGAAGGACATCAATTGTGGGGAGCCAGTGCAGATATGACCATGATCCTTCTTGATGCCCTGGGTCTATCTCATGGATTTGTACAATAAAAAAAGAGGTGCTCTGAATTTTCATGAGCACCTCCGGTTTATTTTACAAAGAAATTAAAGCTATTTTTAATCTCCACCTTCGGAATCGAAGTCATCTTCTCTCTTGCCTTTTTCGATGATTTCAGGTTCTTCCGAGTCATCCAGAAGTTCTGCCAACTCGTCTTCCTCTTCCTCTTCCTCTTCAATTACAACATAAGTCACGCTGGCGATCAATTCGTCAGGGTCAGTCAGAATATCAATCGTGTCGGGCAAGTTCAGATCGCGAACGAAAATAGCACTGTCCATATCCACCAGAGCAGTTGCATCAATCTCAATCCGCTGCGGCATGTCTTTTGGAAGACACTCGATTTCTAACTCAGCGATACCCGTGACAACGACTGCATCAAAGTTGGTTACTGCTGGCGCCTGACCAATGAGTTCGATCGGAACCGCTGTTTGCAGTTTCTCTGTCAGTGAAACAGCCATAAAGTCAACATGACGCAAAGTGCCATAAATGATGTCTTTTTGTGCTTCGCGCAAAACGACGGGATAATTTTTTCCATCAACAGTTAACGTGAGCAGGCTTGAACCTGTCAGTCTGTTGATGATCTTGGAAGATTCGTGCAAATCGAGCTGAATTAATACGGGCTCAATATGCTCTTTGCCTAACCGTCCATAGATAATACCGGGCAAGATTCCCTCTCTGCGCAGTTTTCCAACTTGTTTTCCCTTAATGGTTCGTTTATGGGCTTCTAATATGATTTGATCTGTCATTTTTCCATCCTTTGAGCGCCTCTCACCTGTATCGATGCAGGTTACCTTCGCTCTGTGATAAATTTGAGTAAAAATACCGGGACACCCCAGCGGAATTGAATTCTATCCATTGTCTGACCAATGGTCAAGACGAAAAATGATATCTTGCAATTGGTCAGCGAAAAATTGGATGTAATGATCATCCCATTGCGGACATCATCAAATATTTATCGGAGATTGGGTATGGAAAATCAGCCGGGATGAGTCGTAATGTCGTAATAATGTGGGTGATGATGCAAAAATATTTGATGTTGTTATTTTCCAATCATAATCTGTCGTAGTACAATGGTCTTTAATCCAAACGATTAAGGTGAAAATGATGTCGAAGACAGGAAATGCAATTGAGATTGTTGAAAAAATGCGCGATACCGTTGAAGTCTTGCTGGATGATGGGACCGTTATTAACGGACCACGAAATACGCCTGTAGGAGATTTTTTAAAACGTTATCAGGATCCCCAAAAAGCGTTAATTGTTGGTGCAATCGTTGATCATAGCCTTCGCGAATTGACCTACCCTATTTCCATTGACGCGCGGGTCACACCTGTGAATATGTCTGATTCTGATGGGGCGCGCATCTATCGCCGATCATTGATTTTCTTATTAGAAGTTGCTTTTATCGAACTTTTTCCAGAATGGACATTAACAATTGACCATTCGGTTTTTTCTGGCGCTTATTATTGTCATGTGCCTGAACAGCAGCCGTTCAGTGAGAAGCACCTTGACGAACTGAAAAAAAGAATGCTTGAACTGGTTAAGCTGGATGAACCCATGATTAAGGAAAAAGTCTCACTGAATGAAGCAAAGGAAATCTTCCTGGAACAGGGGCAGGATGATAAATTAAGACTGTTGAATTATCGAAACGAAAACGAGCTTGTTCTGTACACGATGCATGGGATACGGGATTATCACCATGGTTATATGGTTCCATCTGCTGGCTTTTTACAATGGTTCGATCTTAAGTTGCTGGGATCAGGTTTCATTATGCAGTTTCCACGACGTCATGCCCCGAGTCGACTTTCCCCACTGCAAGATTACCCTCAACTTTTAAGCGCTTTTCGTCAATATGGGGATTGGCTTGAGACATTGGGCATCCAAAGTGTTGGCGCTTTGAATGATGCCATTAAAGAAGAACGGATCAATGAGGTTATTCTCGTTTCCGAGGCGCTCCACTCGCAGCAAATCTCGAGGATTGCGAACAACATCAGAAAAAAGAAAGAAGAGATCCGGGTTATCCTCATTTCCGGACCATCTTCATCAGGAAAGACGACCTTTTCAAAAAGGTTGGCTATTCAATTACTCTCTGAAGGTATTTCTCCTTTTGCGCTGGAACTGGACAATTATTTTGTTAATCGAGAAGACACGCCTAAAACAGCAGAAGGAAATTTTGATTTTGAACATATTGATGCCCTGAACCTGGCTATGCTTACCGAACACATTCAATGCCTTGCAGCGGGTAAAGAAACGCAGCTGCGCCGATACAACTTTAGAGAAGGGGTTAGTGAACCCGGTGACACTGTACAATTGATGCCAGGGCAGATGATCATCCTTGAAGGCATCCATGGTCTCAACCCCCGTTTGTTAGAGGGTTTCCCTTCAGAACAAACCTATCGAGTTTATGTTTCCTGTCTCACGCAGTTGAATCTTGATCGCCACAACCGAATCTCAACGACGGATACACGCGAGCTGCGCCGGATTCTGCGAGATGCGCGTGATCGTGGTTACACTGCGCAGCAGACGATCAATCAATGGGAAATGGTTCGCCGTGGCGAAAAAGAACACATCTTTCCATATCAGGAAAATGCAGACATCATGTTCAACTCTGCACTGGCGTATGAGCTGTCTGTACTGAAACCGCTGGTTGAACCGCTGCTGCGGCAGGTTCAATATGGAACAAAAGAATATATTGAGGCAAAAAGGTTATTAAAGCTTTTGCAATGGTTTGTTCCTGTTGACACAACCCTGATACCAGACAACTCAATTTTACGAGAATTTATTGGCGGATCAATTTTGCAGGATTTTAAGATCTGGCAGAATCATTCTTTGAGTTATTGATGAGAAAATCAGATCGTCAGTTTTTGGCTGTTCATTCTTTAATGAACAGCCTTTTTATTTTGCCAGAGGAATCTTCTTCCAGTAACCAAATAATACAATCCTGATGGAATCTGGTTTTCGTTTTAAAAATGGAATGAGAAACTGCTCGAGTGCGCAGTTCAGGAAGTTGTTTTCGTTTTTTAAAAACAAATGAGGCTGCCATTACAGACAGCCTCTCAGTAGATGCATGTTTTTCTCTCAACAACTGATATTGTCTTTTAACATCTTTGCCAATCTTTTTATGCCTTCCTGAATGGTTTCAGGTTTTGAGTAAGAGAAATTTAGACGCATGGTGTTCTTCCCACCGCCCAGAGGAAAGAAGGATTCCCCGGGAACATAGGCGACTTTGGCAGCAACTGCTTTGTCGAACATTTCAGTTGTATCACAGTTCCCAGGCAAGGTTACCCACAAGAATAAGCCACCTTTGGGTTTGGTCCAATTAACACCTTCCGGCATATATTCTTCAAGAGTCTGGAGCATCACATCCCGGCGTTCTTTGTAAACCCGACGGATGGTTTGTATGTGCGTTTTCATCCAGGCGCTGTTGGCTATCTGATATGCAATAAATTGCGTCAGGGTGGAGGTGTGCAGGTCGCTGCCTTGTTTTGCCTGCACCAATTTTTTAATCACATCAACGGGTGCTACCACCCATGCCAACCGTAAACCAGGAGCCAGAATCTTTGAGAAAGTGCTGGTATAGATCACATTACCGCTGTATACAGGTACTTCTTTTGCCCGAATTTCATCATCGAAGACAACAACAGGGGGAAGATGTTCGCCTTCATAACGCAATTGTCCATAAGGGTCATCCTCCAATATTGGAACCCCATAGGCGTTTGAAATTTCAATCAACTCCTTGCGGCGTTCACTTGTGAGGGTGACGCCCGTTGGATTTTGGAAGTTTGGAAGGACGTAGATGAACTTTAAGCCGGTTCTCAAACGAGATTCGAGCAAGTCTGTGCGCATTCCATCGTCGTCAAGGGGGATTGTGACATATTTCACACCATAGGCATTCCAGGCCTGAAGAGCACCGAGGTAGGTGGGCGATTCGACAAGAATTCGGTCGCCACTGTTAATGAAAATTCTTCCAATCAGGTCAAGCGCTTGCTGAGAGCCCGTTGTGATGAGTACGTTATCAGCTGAGATCTGTATCCCATATTTTGTAGCGTTTCGCGCGATCATCTCCCGAAGAGGTTGATACCCTTCGGTGGTGCCATATTGAAGTGCGCCTTCCCCCATTTCTGATAGGACAATTTCAGCTGCTTCTTTAAATTTTTCGATAGGGAAGACATCGGGAGCCGGCAAACCACCTGCAAATGAGATAATGTCCGGTTGTGATGTGAGCTTGAGCAGTTCACGAATGGTTGAGCTTTTAATATAGTCCATTCGTAAAGCATATCGATCGTCCCATAAAGTATGCATATTTCATTTTCTCCTTTTTTATTTTAGAAAACGACTGATTACGGTCGCGGGGGCAGGTAAGGTTGTCCGATCGCCCATTGTAAGATTTGCCGGTGCTTTGCCAGCCTCTTGTGGTGATCCTTGATATATAAAGAGTTCTGTCCCTTCTTCCGTAAATTTGTGCAAAACAAATGCCTGACCGGTGAGGGAACCCTCTGAATTAATCGCACAACTTGTGACGGCACCGATGACCTTTCCCTTCTGATCAAGAACAGGATCGCCGGGATGTGCCATACGGGTGCGCTTATCATCAAATTGGAAACGAACAACGGTTCCCGTCCTCTTTGCTTCCTGATCACGGAAGGCTGTACGCCCGATAAACCACGGTTTATATGTCTTGATAAACCGATCAAAACCGCCCTGACCAACACTCTGGTTTCGCGTCCCTCCCATTTCATGACCGTAAAGGGGCAGACCAGCCTCAGTTCTGAGGGAGTCACGGGCACCCAAACCACAGGGCTTCAACCCAAATTCGTCGCCAACACGCAGCAATGTCTGCCACAAAGTTACCACATGGTCGGGATGAACGAACAGCTCGTAGCCCATTCGCTCACCGGTGTATCCCGTCCGTGAGATGACCATCTCGATGTTGTTCAGGGTGACCTCGCATAATTGAGACCAATTTAAAGCGCTGATGGCGTCCTGGTCTTTCTGTGTGGCTTCCAATTTCAGGAGAATATCACGTGATTTTGGGCCCTGAATGGCAATATCTACAAGTTGATCTTTTCCGTTTTGTGGATCACGCAAATTACGCAAAATCACATTCCTGCCAAACGCAACGGCCCAGGGCGAGTCTTTATCGACCAGAACGGCACCTTGTCGGACAGCGTTCAGCCATGCCCAATCCTTCTCATCATTGGATGCATTGACGACAACCAGATATTTTTCATCTTCCCGACGGTAAACAAGCAGATCGTCGATTACATTTGCATCTGGATCAAGAAAATGTGTGTAAATTGATTTGCCAACAGCAAGATTCCCAATATCATTGCCGCAGACGCTGTCTAAAAAGATGCTTGCATCAGGACCTTCAACCTGGAATACACCCATATGGGTCACGTCAAACAAGCCTGCAGCCTGGCGAACAGCCGTGTGTTCCTCGAGCACGGAAGAATACCACACTGGCATGTCCCAGCCCGCAAAGGGTATCATTTTTGCGCCAAGGTCCCTGTGAATCTCGTTGAGAACAGTTTTTTTCAGAGACCTTGGCTCGCTTTCCTCCCAAGAGAAGAGGGGCAATGCTTCACCCTTTCTTTCATCTTTTTCCATCCCAATATAATAGGGTTTGCTTATAGCATAAGGTAGATCATCCGCCATACCTGGTGCTGTTGCTTCAGTGTTTTCTATGCGCATGGGACCGGGCACTCGCATCAAGAGGTCTGCATCAAACTGGATATAAGCATCAGAAAGATCTCTGAGCCAGGAACTGGCCAAACCAGCCAGATTACCCGGGACAGTTAATTTGAAGGAATCAGGTGCTTCACAGGTTACAGTCCCATCAACAGCACCCATGGTGGTGTGTATTCGGGTTTTCTGGGTGTCACCCTTCTTCATATCTTCGATGTCACATGAAAGCGTATAATTCAAAAAGAGCCTTGTCTGGTCGCCGGAGATTCTAAAACTCGCCCATTCCTGATCAACATTATCATTGATATTGAAATAGTGAGGATAGCCGTGTCTTTGTTCATGTGGAATAAAACATTGGCTGTGGTCCGCGATGGTTTCAACCGCCAGCTTGGCTTCTTCCAAAGCTCGAAAATCTACTTTTGCACGCAGCTGCCGGATATTTTTACCAGACATGAAGTAAGGCGTGGTGCTTTCAAGCAAATTGGCAATGATATCTGCAACCTTTTTCAGGTCATCTTCTTTCAAGCACCGTTGTGTGAGAATGGTGGTGCCGAATCGAATGCCAGTAGCCGTGAAAGTGGACCGGTCGCCCGGAATGGTGTTGCTGTTGGCGACAATCCCAGCCGCATCCAGAATACGGGCGCCCATGTCCCCGGTGAGGTAGGCGCCATCATCCGAATGGATGGATTTACAATCCAGAAGTGCAAGGTGGGTGTTCGTGCCGCCGTAAGGAATTCGTAAACCGCGTGCTTTGAGTTGGTCAGCAAAAGCAACGGTGTTTTTAATGACCTGAGCCTGAATCTTTTTGTAGGATTCTGTTTTCGCAATTTTGAAGATGTGGGCAATGGCTGCGATTGTGTTGATGTGCGGCCCCCCCTGTTCGCCGGGGAAGACGGCCTGGTCAATTTTCCTGGAAAGCGCTGGTTTGTCCGTGATGATGACGGCGCCGCGCGGTCCAAGCAAGGTTTTATGGGTGGTTGACGTGATAATGTGCGCATAGCCAACAGGGGAGGGAATCTGGTTTGCGACAATCAAACCGATGATATGAGAAATGTCGGTCAGCAAATAGGCGCCAACTTCATCAGCGATCTCTCTGAATTTCTTCCAATCGGGCACCCATGGGTAGCTGCTGTAGCCAGCGATGATGATTTTCGGTTTGGTCGCCAGCGCTTTCTCATAGATGGCATCATAATCCAGTACCTCGGTCTGCATGTCCACAGTGTAATGTTCGGCTTTGTATAGAAGCCCCGAACGGTTGACCGAAGATCCGTGGGTGAGATGACCGCCGTGTAAAAGACTCATCCCGAGGATGGTATCCCCGGGCGTGAGAAGCGCAGTGTAAACGGCATTGTTTGCTGGCGCTCCAGAAAGTGGTTGAACATTGACAAAGAGATCATCAGCTGAAAAACGCTCGTTTGCAAAAGCTTCTGCACAGCGCCTTCGTGCCAAGGCTTCGACGACGTCGACATACTCCACACCTTTATAATAACGGGGGTCGCTGTAACGCCGATAGGTCCCGAGCATGCCCGTGTAGTCGAAGATCTCTTCCTCGGAAAACAAACGTGTTTCTGGTCTTGGGTAGCCTTCGGCATAGACATTTGTGAATGAAGACCCCAGTGCGTCAAAAACTGCCTTTGGGGCGATGCTTTCACTGGGGATCATAATCAGCCTTCTGGCTTGACGTTCGTCTTCGAGTTTAATTAAATTAAAAAGGCCTGGGTCCGCCGTTTCCAGGTCTTTGTAATATTGTGAGGTTTCCATCGCAACTCCTTTTGAAGGATTTCCTGAACCCAATTTAATTTGGTATTATGTTCATTTTAATACTGCAGGCCATTCTGGTCAAGGAAAGGAACCGGGCACGATGGAACTGTGCATTGTGATTGATCGTGGTCGCTTTGATCTTATTTTTGTTTTCCAAAAATCTGGGTGTGCAGCGCCTGTTGAAAAAACCATTTAATCTTTTCCAGCAAATTTGGAGATGATGGTTCTAACCGTTTGAAAGCTGATAAAATAGTCTTAGATTAAGATGATAAATTGCGTTACTATATGATGACTTCGTTGTTAATTTAATTGGATGGTCAAAGGGTAAATCATTGAACTTTGATAAAGAAGAGATCGCGTTGATCAATGCCGCCAGGACCGACCCAGCTGCATTTGGCGAACTTTATAAAAAATATATTGACAAAATTTATAATTACATTTATTTTCGAACTGGAAACGCTCATGATGCAGAAGATCTGACCGAAAAAGTGTTCTTAAAAGCGATGAGTCATATCAAGGGCTATAAGCATATGGGATTTCCTTTTTCTGCCTGGCTTTACAGAATTGCACACAACCTGGTCGCTAATTACCATCGTGATCGCGCATCAAAACAAGAAATCTTCCTTGATGATTTGTCCGGTGTAACTCTGTATCATGCAGACCCGCAGCCAGAAGCAAAGATTGAGACCAGGCAGGAGGTTGAAGAATTGCTCAAAACCATCCGGGAATTGGCGGATAACCGACAGGAATTATTGTTTTTAAAATTCGTTGAGCAAATGTCTAATGCGGAAATTGGAAAGATTTTACGAAAAAGTGAAGGTGCAATCAAGAGTTTATATCACAGGACGCTATTGGAGCTGCGAGAAAAACTGGTATCCAAAACAAAAAAGGATGACTCATGCTGAGGATAATTGTTGATGGTTCTGCCGACATGCCCGAAGGATGGCCTGAGAAATATCAATTTAATATACTGCCGATACCCATCCAAATTGGAGAAAAGACTTACTACCAGGGTGAGGATATTAATCCCGAGTTGTTTTATGAGCTGATCAAGGACGAAACCAACATACCCCGTACCGCCGCGCCCGCGCCTGACCGGATTCAGGCGTTTATTGAAAATGTGTGTCATGCCGGGGATACTGTGCTCTCATTGAATGTTTCTGGAATGATGTCCTCCACTGTTTCGATGGTGCAACACGCCGCACTGACGTTAAAGGATAAAATAAACCTGGTCGTATTTGATTCCAAAGCCGGGTCCGCTGCGCTGGCTTTGATGGCGCGAGAAGCACGTCTGCGTGAAAGGGCAGGGGAGTCGCTTGATGAAATCCTTGCCGCATTGGATGCCATCCGTGAGAAATTGATGATCGTCCTCACCATCAACAACCTTGATTTTGCCTATCGGTCGGGGCGGGTAAGTTATTTAAAAGCAGCATTATCTTCTCTTTTAAACATCAAACCAATTATCACGCTTAATAAAGGCCAATTACAGATGAATGAAATGGTTCGGACCAGGTCTAAATCCCTGGAACGGATTGTCACGAAGATCAAGGAACAATTTGATGACAGCCCGATTCGGGTTGTCATTGTTCATGCGCAGGATTTTGAATCGGCGAAAAAATTAAAAAATATGTTCACGAAATCGATGAACATTGTGGAGACAATTTTTACCGACCTGTCAATCTCTGTTGCGGCAAATTTGGGTCCAAAAACAATCGGTGTTGTTGCTTTACCTGAAAACTTATAGGAGGGGATGGATAGGATGATTTTTTTTAGTTTGGGCGATGATGGGTTATTAGCGTTGGAGCAGAAATTAAAAGCTGAACTCAACCCTGTTCAGCCTGATGATGAATTTGTAAGGGGTTTAAAGAACCGTCTTGAAGCGTCATTGTCAGATCATACAAGGCGGATAACTGCTGCCAAGCTCTTGATGATCGCGACTGGCGTGACGGTCGGGTTTGCCGTTTTCTTTATTGGGCGCGAATTTCTTCGAGAAAACCAAAGAGCCTGAATCGGCTTTTCACGAGAAAATTCTTGATCAGTAACCAAGTTGATCTAGTTTTTCATTTAATGCCTGGGTCGATGGCTCTACCAGGATGGTATCATCGGGGAAAATGATGGTTGGAACACTTCTATACCCCCGGTTGGTTTCTTTTACAAAATTTTCTCCAGCTGGATCTTTGTCAATATCAACCCAATCAAATTCAATTTGGCGTTCGTCGAATACCTTCAAAGCGCGTTTGGTGTCGCCGCACCATGATGTGCCATAAATTTTGATCTTTTTCAAATCAAAGCCTTTTCTGAAGAGGGGTTATTAAAATAGATTTTACTTCACTCACAAATCCGTGTTGACAGGCTTCGGCTCAAGAATCTCACGTACCCAGTCTCCGACCAGCCAGTAACGGAAATCCTCGCCATTGCTGACTCGAACACCTCCGATGACGCCATAGACCAACGAAGCTGGTACCAGCAAAATTGCAAGAAAGCCCGGGATCAGACATAAAAGCGGAATGATTAAAAAAGCCAATGCAAAACCACCGATCATGAGAACAGCAGCGACAAACATTGCTCCTATCCAAGTGATTGACTGAAAAATAAATGCTTGCATGGCATGATACGCCACAAAACGTGAGCGGTCTTTGTAAATGAAATAGATCACCAGCGCCACCATGCCACCCAGAAAACCGGTAATCAGATTTAAAAGCACACTCAAATGCGCCAGCATCGCCCAAGTTTGCTCCTCACTGGTGGTTAATGGGAAGGTTGTTGCAAGTGGTTTGACTGGCATTGCCCCCTCATCCGTATTGAGATTTGAGAAATGAGATATCTTTTCATCGATACCTTCGGAGATCGTTTCGCCAGTATGTTCAAGTTTTTCTTCTGTTGTTCCAACGTTTTGGCTTTCCCCATTTTCGTCTTTTTTATAACGAGGAGAAGGTTCAGGGATGATGGGTTTCGCGTTTGCTTCATCTGGTGGGGTGTTTTGAAGATGGTTTGATTCAGTCATAAAAATCCTTTCTGATCAAAAAACTTGCATCTTGGCGCATTGCTAAAAAACTTTACGAAATAGAACGGAAAAAACTCGCATCGTGTTATTAAAAACCTGCCTGGTATAAAGGCAGGTTTTTAAATTATATTTTGTTCGCTTTTGATTCTAGACAAACCATCCTTGTTTCTTGACAAAGTCCGTGATCACGGGAATTTCTACGTATTCACCATTATAGGCTTTGATTCCCCATAAAATCGCGGGAACCAGCGCAATGGCACCCAGGCAAATTCCACCCAATCCGCCAATAAAAAAGGTCAGTACACCGACAATTGCTGAAATAACACCGACAGCAATCCAGTAAGCCAGCGCCTGCGGGTAATGTGCTTTTAAAAACGGACGTTCTTTTTTGTCTTCCGTCAGCAGGATGATGATTGGGAATATGACCCCAAGAATGTAGCAAAGCATAGCCCAGGTCTTGTCTTCACTGGTGATGTTCGGATCGATTACTTTTTCTTCCATCATTTTTCCTCCATTTCAATTGATTGTGTTGTTGTGTTGCTATGTTGCTGAACTTGAATTCATTTTAGCACAACAGTCACCTAATGGGAAATGGTTTTCTAATGGGTTGAAACAGGATGTGTTAAAATAAAGACTATGGATATTCGTGTGGTGTTTATGGGTTCGCCAGATTTTGCCTTACCGACACTGAGGGCGCTGCATCAAAAATTTAACGTGATCGGTGTTGTCACGCAGCCTGATCGACCCGCAGGACGAGGTCAAAGGCTTCAGCCCCCTGATGTGAAGTTGCTGGCGGAATCGTTGAACCTTTCGGTGATCCAACCAAAATCACTGAAGGAACCAGAGGCGCTTCAACAATTAGAGGAATGGCACCCCGATGTAATCGTTGTGGCTGCATTCGGGCAAATTCTAAGGGAAAATGTGTTGACTTTACCTCGGTTTGGATGTGTGAATGTTCACGCTTCCTTGCTGCCCCGCTGGCGAGGAGCTGCCCCTGTTCAGGCTGCGCTTCTAAATGATGATACAACCGGCGTTACCATTATGAAAATGGACGCAGGACTTGACACAGGCCCGATCCTCAGCCAAGGCGCCCTGCAGATTCCACCCGATAGCACTGCCGGTGATCTTTTTTCTGTTCTTGCAAAAATGGGAGCGGATTTATTAATTGATACGCTTCCCGATTACGTCCAGGGGCAAATTCAACCTCAACCGCAGGATGAAGAACAGGCGACCTATGCGCCACGTTTAGCCAAATCAGATGGTGAGCTTGATTTCAATTTGCCAGCTGCGATTCTGGCACGAAAGGTGCGCGCTTACAATCCCTGGCCCGGGACTTTTTCACACTTCAAAGGAACACGCATCAAAATATACCGTGCACATGCCAGTGAACGAAACCAAGTGAGGCCGGGTAAACGGTATGTGATAGATGGTCAACCAGCCTGGGGCACATCCCAGGGGATTCTGGTGCTCGATGAAGTTCAACTGGCTGGAAAGGGACGTCTTTCTGGTTTAGAATTTCTGCGCGGTGCGAAAAATTGGATTGAATAAGAGGAGCAACGCAAATGGGAAAATATGTTTTGGCAATTGACCAGGGAACAACCAGTACGCGAGCAATGATCTTTGACCATGCCGGCAAGGTGGTCGGACTTAAACAAAAGGAACATGAACAGCTTTATCCCAAACCAGGCTGGGTCGAGCACGACCCGATGGAGATCTGGTCTGCAACCCAGTTCGTGGTACAGGGAGTCTTGCATGAACAAAATCTCGAAAATGAGGATATCCTGGCAGTGGGCATTACCAATCAGCGTGAGACAACCCTTGCCTGGAATCGAACGACAGGAAAACCCTATCACCATGCAATCGTCTGGCAGGACACGCGTACGGATAGTATGTGTGCACAATTATCCCGGGATGGCGGGCAGGACCGTTTCAGGAAGATCACGGGCTTACCCCTGGCGACCTACTTCTCTGGACCAAAGCTTACCTGGCTCCTTGAGCATGTGGACGGTCTGCGGGCGGATGCAGAATCGGGAGAAGCCCTGTTTGGAACAATTGACTCATGGCTGATTTGGAACCTGACGGGCGGAAAAGAGGGCGGTTTACACATTACGGATGTGACCAATGCATCACGCACATTGTTGATGAATCTGGAGACCCTTGAATGGGACGAGGACATGCTTTCCATCCTGAATATTCCCGGTTCCATGCTCCCACAAATTCGCTCATCTTCCGAGGTGTATGGGACAGCAAAGGGGATTCTTTCGGGGATACCTGTCAGTGGAATTTTGGGTGACCAGCAGGCTGCTTTGTTTGGCCAAACGTGTTACGAGCCCGGGGAAGCAAAAAATACCTATGGAACGGGTTGTTTTATGTTGATCAACACAGGACACGATCCAACGCCGAGCAAATCGGGCTTATTGACCACGGTTGCTTATCAAATTGGTGAACAGCAGGCAGTCTACGCTCTGGAGGGTTCTATTGCGATCACAGGCGCCCTGGTGCAGTGGCTGCGTGACAACTTGAGGTTGATCGACGAAGCACCAGAGGTCGAAACCCTGGCAAAAACGGTGGAGGACAGCGGAGGTATCTATTTTGTACCGGCTTTTTCCGGCTTGTTTGCTCCCTATTGGCGCAGTGATGCGCGCGGTGCGATTGTTGGCATGACGCGCTTCATCAACCAGGGACATATTGCTCGTGCAGCTCTGGAGGCGACCGCTTTCCAAACCCGGGAAGTTCTGGATGCGATGGAGGAAGATTCGGGCGTTCAATTGCGCGCCTTAAAAGTCGATGGTGGGATGGTTGTGAATGACTTGTTGATGCAATTCCAGGCGGACATCCTGAATGTACCCGTGATCCGTCCGGTGGTTGCTGAGACGACGAGCCTGGGAGCGGCTTATGCTGCCGGGCTGGCGACAGGGTTCTGGAAAGATCAGCAATCTCTGAAGGAAAACTGGCAGATGGAGAAACAGTGGGATCCCGACATGCCTGAAAGTGCCCGAAAAAGGCTGTACGCTGGTTGGAAAAAGGCGGTGGGGCGCACTTTTGACTGGGTAGATCCATCATGACAATGAATAACTTCACCCTCACATTCCTGCGACACGGCGAATCACTTGGCAACCTGAAAGGGTTTTACCAGGGAGGGAGAGATTTTCCGCTCACACCGCGCGGCATGGACCAGGTGCGCAGGTTGATCTCACGCTGGCAGCTTGATGGAACCCGGTTCGATCGTGTGATCACCAGCCCGCTCAAGCGGGCGTTTGATACGGCGGAGATGATCGGAGAAGCCTTTAAATGCCGTGTTGAGGTGGACAGTGCATGGCAGGAGAGGAATATGGGCCAGCTGACAGGGATAACCCGCTATGAAGCAATAAAAAAGAAAAAGAAACCCGAGTTCTTTACGCCCTACAACAATATTGGTGAAACAGGCGAGGGCGATTGGGCTTTGTATCTGCGAGCAGGTCGAGCTATCCAGGCCATACTCGACCGCCCACCTGCTCGTTATTTAATTGTTTCGCATGGGGGTATATTAAATCAGGCGTTGCATGTCATTTTTGGTATGACGCCCCAGGCGAATGGCCAGGGGACACATTTCAGATTTGTCAACACTGCCTTTTCAACGATCCATTATGCACCTGCGCAGCATAAATGGGTTGTTTGGGGATTGAATGATTTTACACATCTTGCTGTGAAGGATTTTGATCTGGAAGATGTGGAGGAATCCTGACCCCTTAGAAAAACAGTTTTTTATAAATCTCGTCTGTTTTGGCAGCCATGATAAAGTCATTGACACCAAGCCCCGGGATGTCATGCGTCCACCATTGGACTGCTGCACGTCCCCAGGTTAGTTCGATCAAGGGGTGGTGGCCATATCTTTCAGCGAGTTCACTGATGGCATTTGTGAGGGATAGCGCTTCAGCATAGTTCTTTAATTTAAATTCTCGTTTAAGGCGCGGAATCCCTTCAACATCGATTATCTGCCAATCCGGAATTTGACGATGCAATTCCTCGATCTCACTTGCTGACATCGGGGATGTGTTGTTTTCAAGTGGCTTGAATTTCATTTGATGGAGTTTGGACATTTGTTTTCCTTTCCATTGTTCATACGTCCATCTTTCCCAGTTTGGATTATCTTTTCAACATGGGGAAATAAAATGGTTTGGAAAAGATGATCTTTTCGATTCTAAATCAACCTGACCTTTCCAAACTTCGAAGGCTTAGTCGTTGCTGAAATAACGTCGTTTCCATTCGTACAGCATGTTCAGAGCTTCGATTGGCGTCAGGCTGTTGATATCCAAATCTTGAAAGGCTTCAATGAGCGCGTTGTTCTCGGGGAAAAGAGCCAGCTGCTGCTGGGTTGTTTTGTTTTGCTCGAGGGTGGTACCTGAGGAGGTTTCCAGTTGTTTCAAAATTTCATTGGCACGCTGGATGACAGGTTTGGGTAAGCCGGCGATCTGTGCCACGTGAATGCCATAGGAACGATCAGCCCCACCACGGATGATTTTGTGTAAAAAGACAACCTTGCCATCGGATTCTGAAACAGC
>LSQX01255989.1_pt1 | contig 20973 bp, 17 predicted proteins | sample 654561 | NCBI WGS metagenome assembly LSQX01 (sample SAMN04489861, study PRJNA283612) | anaerobic digester metagenome | isolation source: 4 biogas reactors fed with cattle manure at either 37C or 55C with and... | place: Denmark: Kongens Lyngby | collected 2014 | reverse complement strand
CGGTAAAGAACTGCCGATAAGCGACTTTTGGGACTTCTCAAGGGAGCGTCCCAAGTGTGTAGATTTCCCCTGGCACAAATATGTTCATGTCACGATCCCTCCAACGGAAACGACCTGGGGCTACGGCATAGGATTTGTTAATCACGGGGGCCGACTCGGTTATAAGTCATTCCCCATAGCACCGTATGGCCTGGAATTGGTACTTCCTGACTTTTACCCGACAGCAGACCAGACAGTTTATACCGGAGAACCTGGAGAAACGGTAACAGTCAATGTAAAATTGAACAATAAAGGCGACAAGGACATAACCAACTTTGCCTGGACTGAATTTGGAGGCGGTTGGGGTAATCCCAAGTGGCTTGATACTGATGTTGAATTAGACGATGGCCAAAGCAAAGACTACACGGTTGACTTTGTTGTTACAAACCAGCCCCAAAAATACGTCTTTGCAGCCAATGTGTACGGGGACAAACCGAGATACGAACTAAATAAGGCCAACAACTCGCTGGTAATTATCGTCGCCCCGGACGGCGTTGATCTGGCTGCCAGCATAGCTCCCACACAGAAAACATACCGGGCACGGAGTTTCCCGTATATGACTGCGTGTAACGTCTCTGGGATACGACTAGATAACGGGGATTATGAAGTGCCAGCCGTGATTAACGTGACCCTTTCAGATGGTCAGAATAGAGTCTTTAATCACACCTTCAAGGCCGGTGGCAAGTGGGGCCAGCCAGCTATCTGGGACATTAAAAAGCCGGGAACCTATACTGCAAGGGTTGAGATTCAGCCTATAGGGTACAAAGACACCAACCCGGCCAACAACGTAGCGACCTGCACGTTCACGGTAGTAGCCCAGGAGATTACTCCTCCGAAGAACACCGGAGATGACGATATTAGAGGCGGCCTCGGAAGCATGTAATAGTTGCTATCTGCAAACCAAAGCCCTCTTGTCTAATTAAAGCAAGGGGGCTTTTTTGTTAGAGGAAAAACATTCCCACTATCGAATAACCTTGAGAAAGGAAGTTGTGGAGCATGGCTATGCAGCATCCCAGCCAAGCACATAATGTTTGGCAGGAAAACCCTATCGCGAAAAGAGGAAAGAAGGTTATGGCACTCATCGCAATTAATAGGCCAGATACCGGCAGTAGTGGTTGCCCCAACACCAACCTTCTGCTATTATAGAAATTGATGGGCGCCAAGTAATTGCAAATCAACAAAAGCTGTTCAAAACTCGGAAAGGCCGAGTTTCCTTGTTTCTTGAGGAGCCCAGTTGTTTCAATATAGACCTGCGACCCGGGGAGGCCCGGGTTTTTTTATTCCTTAAGAGCATTTCACGAAAGGAGCGAATAGCTTGAACCTCATCATCAACGACACTCCCGAAAAACGAAAAACCCTTTCGTCTTTTACGGGGGAAGTATTTAATTCCCCGGCTGAGATAAATTCCGATTCAGTATATCTCTGTGTCCGGGACAGCAGTATGGACCTGGACGAAGCGGTTAAGTCCGGGTGCCCGGTTGTGGTAATCGCTGGAGTTAGAGATAAGGCCGGAGAAACGATAATCCAGAAGGCCAAGAGCCTGGGGATACCCGACGAATGTATAGTCGTCAAGAATGGCGAATCTGTTAAGACCTGTTCGGGAGCAGACCTTGGTCCGGCAGTAAGGGACGGCATATCGGTGAGGCAGGCCGTAAAAGCGGCCGAATACGCTCATCAGAAAAAACTATACCCGGAAATGCTGATCTGGGAAGAACCGGCGCAAAGCCCGAAAAGCCAGGAGGAAACTATATGGTCGCCTCCTGCTCAGGAGCAGAAAAAGACCAAGCCTGCACCCAAAATCCCGGCAGTAAAGACCCATGAAAGCGTCCCGATGGACTTTGACGATTTCCTGAAAGACTATTCAATAGTTTTGGGAATAGTTTTGGAGGGAGATAGCCCTGGCCTCTTCAAGGAGGTTGCTGCCCAACTAAATGCTTGCCACGTCGAGATGGCTGACAAACCAACCTCTTACAGAGTATATGCTGACAGCTTGGAAGAAGCCCTGACCAAAGGTTACGGGTACGCGAATCAAAAGACAGCTATGGTTCCTGTAGGAACCAAAAAAGCGGTGGTTGAGGTAACACTAACTGATATTCAGCCGGACATGCTGGACAAGGTTTATAACCGGGCCGAAAAGATAATTCATGTTGCAGGGGTTGGCAGCGTACCGGCAGTAAAAGATTGGTTGACTTCTGGTTATAAGCTGGATATTATTGCAACCGCCGATGTAGAAGCATATCAAAACATTGGCGTACCGGCTGTTTCAACACCAGAAAGATTGGCAGCAATCCTCAAGGGGGGATCAGCTTGAGAATCCTGGCACTAGGAGTAGGCCATTCCATAATACCGCATGGTTATTCCATTACAAGCGATCCCGGAGGCGACTTTGAAGCAGTTGTCGCCTCGGCAGCACACATTGACACGCTTCCCGAGGATGTCCCGGTTTTTGTCTTGAAAAGCGGGGGTATGGCTGATTGGGCGGTTAAACAGAAAAGGCCGGATGTAATGCTGGTCAGTATAGACGAATTACAGTCTGAACTTGAAAAACTTGCTCCTGCTAAAGACTCGCCTCAGCCCATCGAGCAAAAAAAAAGCATGGTAATAGCCAGCTATGCAAATAAGGGAGGCATAGGCAAAACCTCGTCAGCTATTAACTTAGCACTATCTCTTGCTGACAACGGAATAAATACCGTGCTTGTTGACATGGATTTCGGGGCACCTGACGTAGCTGGATTCTTTGACGTAAACCCCAGAAGGGGATTGGAAAGCCTGGAGGAAACGGGTGTCGACAACCTGCTAATCAAGGTTAGAAATAATCTTTGGATTGTGCCGGGTATGACAGGACCTTATCAGCGAGAGATGGAAGCGTCGGTCCTTACCAGTGCGGTTCAGGAGTTAAAAAACAGATTTCAGACTGTGGTTATCGACACGCCTCCGGCTCCCTGGGAGAAGGCTAACCTGCATAATGTGTTTGCCATGTGTGACCAGGTATATGCCATAGTAGACCAGAGTAAATTTTCCACTCAGGAAACGGCAAAGTACACGGTTACATTGCTGGCAATGGGGGTTGATCCTTCAAGGATACGGATCGTCCTCAATCGTTTTAACCCTAAACTAATGGGAATAAGGCAGGTTGAGAAAGCATTTGCGGCCGGCTTCAAGGACAAGCGCAATATGCCCAAGGTTGCGGTCTGTATCCCCGAACAGTGGGAAGATCACGTCAAGGATGCTTATAAGGGAAAGAGCACCTCAGTAGAATACTGGAACAAGGAAGCGGACTTTCTTGCCAGACAATTGGTAACAGAGAGCAAAGAAACAAAAGAGGTCAAATCCCGGTGGCGACTGCCGCCGTTTCTAAAAAGAAGGAATTAAGCCAGGAGGTTATTTATGGAGACGAAAGACATTGCATTACTAATCGGGTGCCTGCTCCCGGTAGCGGCCTGTATATATACCGACGCCAAAACTTATATCCTTCCCAACTGGCTTACCGGCTCAGTAATTATAAGCGGGTTTACTGCAGCAGTATTGTTAGGCCGGGTACCGGATGCCCTACTCGGTGCGTTGCTGGCGGGAGGGGTATTTCTATTCGCCTGTCTCTCCGGCGGTGCCGGAGGCGGCGATTTCAAACTTGCAACCGGCATAGGTATATGGTTTGGCTTCTACGGCGGGGCCACGGTGGTAATAGCAGGCTGCCTCGCAGGAGTCGTATACGGAATGATCAGGATGGCTCAGGAAGGGGTCCTTAAAAAGTGGCTCAAGGCAATGGGGATCGGCCTCTATTTGCGTTTTTCCGGGGTGAAAGGTGCCGTCCCAATGGGTAAGCTGCCGGAGGACGACAAACAGCCTGTACCGGCCAATGTAGTGCCGTTTGGAACGTTTTTGGGCGGTGCAGTCTGGATATATTCACTGATAAGTATGCAGGATTTACTCAGCGTCGCCATTACCCTCTTGAGCGGTGTCCTGGTTGTCTTAATTACCCGTCTAATTATACTTGCAGAGGGGGTATAGACTTGAACACGCTGGCTGATAGAATACGCAAAATGGCTGAGTCAGTGGACCCTGAACTTATAGCCTCATCACTGCGGATACCCCTTGATATTGTAAAGGGCATATTGAGCGGAGAAATACCGGATGAGATTTTGGACAGCTACGATCCAGGTAAACCCCCGGAATTGAGGGTGGTAGAAAAGAAAAAATACGTCAGGAATAAGGTTATCGGCGTTTACGGGCCTGGAGGGACGGGAGCAACAACAATTGCCGGCATATTGAGCTATCAAATTGCCAGACAGGGGAAAAGGGTATTCGCTGTAGACTTAAACGAGTTCTCGGCGTTGGCTCCGTTCCTGGGCATTGACTGCTGGGCAGAAAACGCGGTCAAGTATCCCAACCTGCTATGGTTGTCTGGAGATGTGAGAAAATTAATGATTCCAGCCCTTCAGAACGATCTTCATGTACTGCCGGGAGCAGCCACGGTTCAAAAGTACCATGAGGTGGATTGGGGCAAAGTACAGGAAGGGATTGCAGACCTCATATCGGGGTGTGAAACCCTAGTTCTTGATTTGCCTAGCCCCTTTCATCTTGCCGCCCGGATGTTTCCAAATCTCGACTGTCTTGTGTTGGTTATAAGGAACGACCTGCCGGGGATGTACGCCTTATGGCAGATAAAACCCCTGTTGCAGGAAATGTTTTTGAAGACATATGTGGTTGTTAACCAAAGTGTAGGCAGGGCTGCTCCAGTGGCTGTAAAAGAGGCCCTCAATATGACTGCGGGGCATATTTACCTACCTTATGACCCAAAGCTAAAGTTTGACGTTTACAGCAATGCCGAATTCACGGGAGAGGTTCGCAACAAACTGCTTCCCCTGCTGGGGTACGGGGAAGAACGTGGAAAGAAATCATTATTAAGCATGATATTGGGGGGAAAATAATTGAGCAAAAAAACAATGCGGATACTTGCAATAGCTGCAACCTTGCTATCCGGGATCATGGTTTACGTCTTATTCGTTTCAGTATATAAACCTGTCGACGTTTTGGTAGCGGTACGCGACCTGCAAGCCGTCAAGCCCATAACCGAGGCTGACGTGAAGGTAATCAAGGTTTCTTCAAGAGATAAACATTCCGAAGCGTTTACAAGTCCGAAAGAAGTAATAGGAAGTTATACTGCCGCCCCCATCTTCCAGGATCAGCAGGTTATAAAGAAACAGGTAACTCGCGATCCGGGCAAGATGGTTACGGAAATGACCACTATGGGTGCAGATAAAACTATAATTTCGCTGAAACAGCAGGAAGCGTCATGGTCCCCGGTATTGAAGCCGGGCGATATTGCAACCGTTTATGCCGTAGATAAAGAAGGGGGCGTAAGGGAGGTCGCTACCGGGAAAGTGGTAAATGCAAGCGGTTCTTCGGTCGTACAGGACATAAAGAGCCTGTCTGACGCACAGCAAAAAGCAGGTGATGGCTCTTTACTCCTTACCGTTGAAGTGCTACAGGCAAAAGCAATCTTGTCGGCAATTCATACTTCTGCGGGAGTATATGTTTTGCCCAGCCATCCTGCGGCATTAGAGGGAGGTAAAACATCTTGAACATGCTGGAGATACTACCAACAATCCGAGAACAACTAATTAAAAAACACGGGGCGTTATTAAGTGAAACCGGACGCGAAGCTGAATTAAAACAGGCTATTGCCAAGGAGTTAAAATCCCTGAAAAAAGATGCCGACCCGGAAACAGTAGACGAAGTAGCCGCGTATCTAATAGGGCTGGGGCCAGCAGACAGACTTTTGAAAGACCCGTTTACTTCCGAGATCATGATCAACCGTTATGATGAAATATTCCTGGAAAGGCACGGAGTTATCGAAAAGACTGATTTAAGCTATCCAAGCGAAGAAGACCTTCGCAACGTGCTTGACAGGATAGTCCAGCGGTGCGGGAGGAGGATAAACTATTCTTCTCCGATTGTGGACGCGCGTCTCCCTGATGGCTCCCGCGTTAACGCGGTAATCCCTCCGGCGTCGGACAATACGGTGATCACGATACGGCGTTTCGTAAAGCTAACGTTCACCACCGAGGATTTGATCAAAACTTCGTTTCTGACGCATGAGATAGCCGAGCTATTAAGGATTCTAGTCGAGGGCAAGGCTAACATCCTGGTGTGCGGGGCAACCGGGTGCGGAAAGACGACGTTCCTGCGGTGGCTGGCCGGTTTTGTTCCGACCTCGGAAAGACTGGTAACAATTGAGGATACAAAAGAGCTTGCGCTTAAACACCCGCACTGTATTTCTCTGGAAGCGTCAGATAAGGCCGGTATATACGAACTGATGATTAATGCCCTGCGTATGCGCCCTGACAGGATCATCCTGGGAGAGGTTCGCGGCGAAGAAGCCTTTGAACTTTTGCAAGCTATGGGAACAGGGCACGAAGGTTCAATCACAACCGTTCACGCCAACTTTGGCAAGACAGAAGCGATACAAAGACTGGTGAGGGCAATGCTGAAAGTGCAGGGCGTTACGTTTGAAGAACTTGAGGCGATGGTCGCGGAGGCCCTGGACTTTATCATATTTTTGAAGCGGTTTCCTGACGGTTCCCGTCGGCTGGTTCATATTACGCAGGTTAAGAGCGAACGGGGCAAGCCGGTATTCAACGACATATCCCGCTACAACCGAATGAAGAACCAGCATATACAGTTAGGCGTGGTTACTCCAGAACTGGTAGAAAGACTCCAGGAAAACCTGCGCGGGGAAATGCCCAAGCACCCGGCTATCAGCAAGCCGTTGGAGGTGGTTTCGGCGCAATGACAGATGTTGTTTTTATGTGTCTTATAGTGGCCCTGGCAGTAGGCAGTTGGCTTGCCTATTTTTTTTGGGGAAATATCGAAGCCGTATTCAGGAAAAAGACGTTTGAGGACTCCAACCGTTACAACATGGTGACGTTTCTCATTATGGGTATTGCCGGTGTAGTATTCATCATTTTATTTAATAACCCTCCTGCCGCTGTGTTGGCCGCCGTATTGATTTACTCGTTCCGCAAGAGGCAGCTGGAAATAAAAGAAATGGAACGCAAGGCACTCCTGGAAGAACAGGGAGAAGTGGCCCTGCAAATAATATCGTCCCTCTATGATACCAAGGGAGACATTCTGGCCGCCTTTGAAGGCGCGGCAGACAGCGTTCCTCCGCCCATGTCGGACGAATTAAGGCGGGTAGTCATTGAGTACAGGGCAGGGAAGTCAATAAACGAGGCCCTGACTGACTTCATGGAGAGAGTCGATAACCGGGACTTTGAGATACTCTGCAAAGGTATCATGCTTTCTGAAAAGTACGGGACGGATACGACCGCAGTAGTGAGAGAAGTGGCCGAGATCATCCGTGACCGCATTGTGCTCCGGGAGGAGCTGAAAAATGAGTTGAGGGGGCAGAAGCTCACCATTGATGTTTTCCTTATTGCTATTCCGGTTGTCGCGGCGTTGTTGTATATATTCTCGCCTGAAGCGAGGCATACAATAACCAGCACAACAGTAGGGAAGGTTATCATGATGATCCTGGTCTGTATCGAATACGCTGCGTGGCGGCTGACACGCGGCCAGTGGGTGGTGGAAGAACTTTGATTCCAATAGCTGTATGGACATCAATCGCAGTATCTTTGGCTGTTGGCCTGTTGCTGTACGGGCAGAGGACAACGCTGTATGACCTGGCGTACCGGATAGGGGGCCGGACTCCTCCACGGGTCCGGCAAAACTATTCGGAAGCTATTGATTTGCTGGGGTTGTCCGAAACCAAGCCCGAGATTAACCCGGAGTACCTTGCGGGCCTCAAATACGGGTTGACTCTCTTATTTGGAGGGGCGGCATTAATCGCTTTCATAACCAAGGCCGCCTTTGTCGGTGTGGTATTCATAGCCCTGGCATTAGCCGCGTGGACTTACCCTGACCGGTGGCTGGAAAACCTTGAGAAGAAAAGGAGGGAAGACATATCGAGGGAGTTCCCCATAATGGTCACGCTGGTCAAAGTGTACGCCCACGCTTCAGATTTACACCAAGCCCTGGACATTGTCAGGGGCAACATTGATGGGGAGCTTAAAAGGCAATTAACCATTCTGCGGAGTGAAATGGCAGTTTACCCTTTGAAGGAGGTGATGGAGAGGTTCGCGTACAGGTGCAAAAACCCGCTGATCAGCAACTTTGTATCAGTGGTGCTGTTCGGTATGCAAACCGGCTCAAACGTCGATGACATACTGGACACCTTCGCCAAGCGGAGCTACGAAATCCGGGTGAACGACATTAAGCGTAAGATTAAAGCCCAGCCGATTATCATGTCGGTGCTCCCGGCCATAATGATGTTCTCATTGATACTTCTGTTTGTGTTCCCGATGTACGCGGACATACTGGACAAGCTGAGTTCTTTCTAGCAGGAGGGGGGAGATGCTTAACAAGATACTAAAAATCGGCGCTCTGGCGCGGTGCTCATTATTTGTGGGTTAAGTCACTTTTTCGATATTAGAATTATAGGGAGGTAAATACTGTGCTTAACAAAATTAAAGGAGTAATGAAGGATGACAGGGGGTCAGCTTTTATCGAGAACGGCCTCTGGATAATCGTTGTGGTGCTTATAGTGGCCGGAGCTGGTTACGCGTTGGCCCATGACGGCATTAAACAAAAATTTAGCGACATACAAGGCACCATGAATTCTGTTAACGTGCCCAACATAGGTCAATAATAAGTCGCAAGCCCGGTCCATATTTTTGGGCCGGGTTTTTTATTTGAGAGCATTTTTTGCTGAAAATTCTGCAAAAGCGGGGCAGGGAATAATGCACGAATCTTTGCTGTCGCAGCTGCACACTAAATTTTTTTATTTGAGGAGGTGTATTCTTTCGTGTTAACAGTCAGGAATATCAAAAGGGTACTGCAAGACGAGAGGGGGTCACAGTTCATAGAGAACGCTTTATGGATTATTCTTTTTACCTTTGCGGTGGCAATCCTGGTTGGAAATTTAGCTGATGCAACCGGTATTAAGTTTCAGCAGATGACCCAGCGAATTGAGCAGGTGGGAACTCCGTGATCAGAAATAACAGAGGGAGCCAGTCCATTGAGATGCTGTTTGTACTCCCCCTGATCTTGATGCTGTTTTTTATGGTAGTTGAAATGGGCTTCATAATGTACGATTTTGTGGCGGTCAACTATATTGCTAACTCAATGGCGGTACAGGCTGCCACCCAAGGCTGCTTTACGCAGGATATTCGTGATTCTGGGGCAAACTACATACGCACCTGGACCACAGGGGGGCACAATATCGGAATTAATGCGTCAGCTACAATCCCGGCCCCTTCAGAAAATACCGCAGTAATATGGGGGCCGTCTTCTGGACAAAAATTCAACCGGGGACAGATGATAGAGGTCGGGATAATATACCCTATCAAGTTTAAGACCTTTGTTATGAAGGGTTTATCCTGGATGGTAGATGAGGAAAAACTATATTTAAGGTCAAATGCTAACGCAATGAGTGAAATCTTTATTGAGTAGGGGGGAGGGGATGAAGAACCAACGAGGCTCGGTCACAATATTTACTTTAGCGGGCATCGTCATATTTTTCATGATGCTTATAATGACAGCCGATATAGCGCGGTTGTATGCGGTCAAGGTGCAGGGAAGACACGCTCTAAACCTTGCCCTCCGCGCAGCCTGCTCAGAAATAGATATGGAAGCCCTGGCAGACCCGGAAAACCCTATGGTTTTAATTAAGGCTCCAGAGGCAACAGCCAGCTTCCACGATGTGTTAAGAAAAAACCTTGATCTAAACAGTTCTATGTATCCTAACCCAGGTTCAATCTGCGATGGGGCGGTGAGCGTTCTTTATTTTCAGGTGATTAACGATCCCCCCTTCAATTACAGCTATGGGGGGTATTCTGAATACGTCGAAGGGGTGGGGGCAACAGGAATAATCGAAATGCCTGTTCATTTGAGCGATCTCGCTGTGGCGTTTGGACAACCGAGGACAGTTTCGATCCGGGTACATTCCACGGTGCTTTCTAGCATTAACCCAAATATTTGAGCCGACGTTATCAGCGGCGGCTTTTTTTGAGGCGTTGAATTTCATCAATTAAAAAATCTTCCGCTTGAGACGGAAGGAAAGGAGGTTGCGCAGCATTTCAAATCTCGCAGAAATTGGTATCATTAAGGTATAGTAATTCCGAAATCAGCCCGTTAACGTGGGCTCTTTTATTACAAAAGGAGGTAAAGAATTTGAAGAAAACAAAATTCAAGATCATTGGCATAGTGGCAGCCATGTTGATGGCATTTTCAATAGTTTCTGTAGGAGCAGCTCCGGTTGAGGCGGAAGATACGGTTATGATAAAAGGCAGGACTGGCGATACCATTAGCGAACTACCTTCTCCGAGAAGTGAACTCCAATATGCGTTTGCTTGGGGGCGGGGGCAGAATGAACGCTACGCCACCCTCGAGCTAGTAGCCATTGACGGGGTTCCCTGGCAGGACACCGAGATTGCGGCAGAATTCAAGAGGGGCATGGAGTTTGATCCAGAGTGGTATTTAACAAAACACCCGGACATTTACAATGAAATCGTACTGGATAAGAGGTTTAATGGCTATGGACACTTTGTTGTACGCCTCTATAACGAGGGCAAATCAGTAGCCGAAATCAAAGAAATAATCCTGAATAAGTCCCATCCAGAATTCAACGAAATCGAAGTAGATGTTTTTGTAGGAAAGACATCAAATTCAATTAAAAGAGGAGTTACTTGGTATAAAGATCATTTCGACGCAATACCGTTTATAAGCAACGGCAGAGTCATGGTCCCGGTTAGAGGAGTCCTGGAGGAGTTCGGGGCTACGGTTGAGTGGCTTCCGGCCACAAGTCAAGTATCTATCAAGTATAAAGACAAAAACATAAAGCTGAAGGTCGGCAGTAAAGCAGCCGAAGTGAATGGGAAAACAGTTGCGTTAGACGTACCCGCAACTATTAAGGACGGACGTACCTTTATTCCTACCCGGTTTGTGGCTGAACAGTTAGGACTTACCGTAGGCTGGAACGAACAATACCGATATGCCTATATAAGAAACTTCTAATTTCTAAAACAGAATACTCCCACAAAGCCTCTGCTGCAAACGCAGGGGCTTTTTTATTGAAGGGAGGTTTTGCGCTTGAATTCAACAGTGAAAGGAGTTGGTGTTACTTGAAAAAATCTCTCAGAAAGCGCATACGAATCCGAAGCCCGGCGCTTGTAGCGCTACTGGTGTTGTTGGGAATTTTGGCAGGAACCATACCTGCTTACGCATGGTCAGACTCAGGCTTGCCTATTCCGAAGGACACTCCTGTAACTGTTACTGGAGTAAAGCCGTGGCATGATGGAAAGCAGTGGTACTATATCGGGGTGTGGACTATCCATATTAGCGGAGCCAAAAACGGTACCGGACAAGCAGCGATGGGACAGACCTATAAGGACCCAGATAAAAAGCTGTACGGTGAAGGTTATTGCTTTATTGATGACAGAAAGTACGAAGATGCCGCACGGGATTTGAACGGCGAACCGTCGTTTGTAATGAGCCATATATCATCCGAGGAAGCACTGCTAAATTGGGGATCGTCATGGCAAAAGAGAACCTATATTCATAACTTCCTGAAATTATGCGGAGCCCAATTCCTGAGATGGGAAAAGGGACACGTGTATGTACGGGCCACCGAAAAACCAAATGCCAATTTGACCCTTCCTTCCACAATCAGGACAGGGCAGTCCGCGAAAATAGGGATAAGCGGTTCATCTTTCGTGCCGTCAGACTCTCCATATAGAAACATATCCTGGGTGCTTAAAGTCAACGGCTCAACCGTTGATAGCGGCCAAGGAAGTATGTCCTTCAATAAGCAGGTGTCACACACGTTTACCAGCGCTAACAGCACCATAAGATTGGAAGTCACAGACGGTGTAGGACGCACAACCGTGGTAGAAAGAAACGCCAGCGGTCAGTCACCGCCGACACCACCTCCACCACCAACATCAGGAGGCAGCCAGGGACCGGTTGCTGACTTCAGTATGCCCCGTAACGCAGAAATCGGGGAAGCTGTTACGATAACCGATATGTCTTATCATCCTGGCGGCGGCACGATTGTTGACCGTCAATGGATGCTCTACCCGAATGACTACACCGGCTATTTGTCTGGTACTGGAAGCACACTGAGGTTTAATTCGGAAGGTACTTACGACGTAATGTTGATCGTAAAGGACAACAACAACAGAATGGATTCGGCTGAGAAGCAAATCCATATTGGTCCTCCTCCGCCTCCTCCGCCGCCTCCAGAACCGGAAAACGATCCGCCTGTCGCAAGGTTTACAATGCCGAGCGTTGCCAGCCCGGGCGAAACTGTTAACGTTGTCAACGAATCTTATGACCCGGACGGCTATCTTACGGTCATTCAATGGAATGTTACTCCTTCCAGCGGCGTAACGAATAACCTGGGCGACTTTGGCGGGACGCTGATATTTGATCAGACTGGAACCTATGAAGTAGAAGTGTTCGTAGTTGACGACTTTGGAGACTACGACGAATACTCAAGGGAAATCAGCATTGAAAACCAAGCTCCAGTAGCAAAAATCCTTGCCCCTGATAAAGCATTACAGGGAGAGGATATTGAAATTAAGAGTGCTTCATACGACCCGGACGGCACTATTGAGAAGATAACCTGGTCAGTAGAGCCCAACGGAGAGATGGTAGGCACTCTGGAAGGTGAAAGCAGCACCGTATACTTCGACAAGCCAGGAACTTACACGATAACCCTGACGGTCGAGGACAATCACGGCGAAAAAACCACTGCTACAGCAGAGATCGAGGTTTTACCTGCCGTACCGCAAGCGTTCTTTGTGGACAACGGTCCGTACAAACAGAACCGGAAGCTGACGTTTACCGAACAGGGAATATCTACTGGAAGGTATCCCATCGTCAAGGAACAGAACGAATGGCAGATAACGCCGGTTGGAAACGGAGCAACCGCCGAAGCAATCAAAATTAAAAATGTGGCCCCGGACCAGCTAGAAATTCTGTTCAGAACTGCCGGTGACTACAAGGTAAGTTTGCGCGTGACCAACTCGGCAGGAAACAAGTCTGGGTGGTATGAGAGGACGTTTAGTATAGTCTCTGACAAACCGCCTGTTGCTGATTTTTCAGTATCTCCTGCAGTCGCCAGGGAACCAGGCAATGACAACAAGGCCACTATAATGCCACGAGATACGTCCTACTCGCCTGATGGAGACATTATCAGCAAGCGTATCTGGAAATACCGTTATGACAGCAACAACGATGGTAATTTCGAGGACGAAAGCTGGGTCATTTTCAGTAATGCTAACGAGATGACCCCCAGCTTTGAAACTGATCAGGTCGGAAGATACCAGATCGAGCTTGAAGTTACCGAAGAATTCGGGGAAGAAACCCTGGAAGAATTCATTACCCCGAATGACTATCTAAAGAACGACACGTCTGAAAAACTGTTGGACGAAAAACGAGTGGAAGTCATTAATATGGCTCCAATGGTATCATTTCAGGCGTTTACGAAACACATTGTAGATGTGGTAGTTGCTGAAGCTCCGCCTACAACATATTGGGAATTCAATTATACCGGTTATCCGCAAACAATTACCCTTACTCCTGGAACATACTTGTTTGAAGTATGGGGAGCTCAAGGGGGGGACGGATGGTATAGCCGTCCAGCAGGAGCCTCTACTGCCGAAGATATGAACATCGCCCTTGGCGGCAAAGGTGGATATGCAGCAGGACAAATCACCCTTACCCAAGACACCACCTTTTACGTCTATGTTGGGGAAAGGGGGGCGAACTACTCCGCTACTGGATATTATAATGGCACCTTCAATGGTGGTGGCGGAGCTAGGGTAGTCCACTGCGGGGCAGGTTCTGGTGGTGGGGCTACGGATATTCGCCTAGTTGGCGGTGCGTGGAATAACGTCACCGGTTTGCGAAGCAGAATCATTGTTGCCGGTGGCGGTGGAGGAGCAGGAGAAAGCGGATACCAAAATGAGGATTTTCCACATGCTAATGGTGGAGCAGGAGGAAGTCTAGTCGGTGGAACAGGTGGAGTTGGAATTGGCGATGTGGATACCCCTGTCGATTTAGGCGGAGCTGGTGGCACACAAACCAGTGGAGGAAGCAACGGCGGCAGTTTCGGCATTGGCGGCTCACCTTCATCTACAAGCCTAGACAACGATTATGGAGGTGGAGGCGGCGGCTATTACGGTGGAGGGTTAGGAACAGCCAACTCTGCCGGCGGTGGCGGTTCGAGCTTTATATCCGGCCACCCGAGCTGCAATGCCGTCAATGCTGCTGGAGTGCATACCGGACAGCCGAATCACTATTCTGGCTGCGTGTTTGCAGAAACAAAAATGCAGTCTGGAGTCAGAAGTGGTCATGGCTATGCACAAATTACTCAACTTGACACGAGCAGTGGAGGAAGCCTGGAGACAGCCATGCAGGTCCTAGAAAACCAGCTTGAAAATGCTGGGCTGGATGCGAAAGTCACTTACTGTGACACAACCGTTCTGGACAGCAACTCATCTGACGCAGCAACAATATTTAACAACTGGACTGTATACCCGGAAGGCGAGACAAGCTGGTATCTGGACGAAGAAACAGGGACAATAACGTCTACCATTAATCACACATATGAGTCTGGTTTTGACGATCCAAGCAGTTTCGGCGCAAGAGACATGACCATCAAAACAACAATAAAAGCCAACCAACCAAATCAAGAGATGGGGCTAATATTTAAGCTGGCTCCCACAGGAGTTAAAGACGGCAAGCAGAGATATGACGCTTATTTTTTGGGGCTTCTTGGTGGTGGCATGAAAGACACTTGGGCTGATCCCAGGTCGGCATTGGTTTTATTTAAAGTCAAAGATTATTGCTTTGGTACGGACGCTACAGCTACCCCGCTCTCAATATATCGAAAAGTTCATGGTGGCAGTTGGTACATGGGATGGCCTTATGAGGGATATGAAGTCTATGGGCATCTGGGAGGATTCCCTCACGATACCCCTTTGCAAAACGGATTTACAGTAACAAACGTGGTAGATCCGTTGATTAAGTCAACAATACTGGATCACTGCGTTATGCCCTACATTAGCAATAGTACATGGTACAACCTCAAAGTCGAAGTGCAGGGCAACAAGATTACTACCTATTGGGATGGAAACAAGGTTATGGAAACGATTGACCCCGACATAATTCCTAACGGGGCCTATGGGTTGTTTCAATTTAGCCACGTTCTGCCCATGTTTAAGGATGTTGTCGTTACCGCGCAAAGCGTAAAACCCTTGGACGAGGTGGTAAGATCCAACACATGGCGGGAAAACTCCCACAAGTTTGTGCTGGATGTCAACAACGCAGATTACCAAACGCTGTATCTCAACGATCCAGTAAAGACCGGGGAACTGTTCAGCAGGCTGTTATCTCTAAAAGCTGACTTGTCTGTTTTGGGGAAGAACAATCAGGAGTCAGCACTGCAAATGATCGCTCTCAACCAGGGCGAGGGAGCCTTCTTCACCCAGACTGAAGATAATGTCCAGCCGATTCAAGATTACGGCCAATATATTATCAATAAGGTCTTGGGCGAGCAGCTCCCTGCCATGTATGTGCTGCTCAATGAGCAATGCTACTACGAAACCTTCTACAGCGACCCTGAAGAAGACCCGAAGTACGCAGAACGCTGGCAGTACAACCATGATGAAACATACTTTGAAAACAGCCTGGGCAAAGTCTCCTACGACGGACAGTGGGTGCCAACCCCTGTTTACCGCTTCGATAAGGTCGGGAAGTTTAATATAACTTTCCAGGCCCAGGACAATCCGAAAGACGACGACCGGTTTGCTGAGTATCGTAAGTGGTCTTACAGCCTTCAGGATGACCTGGAAATCTACGTGCATCGAAAACCGGTTGCATCGTTCAAAACAACAATGAATCCTGCTGGCCAGGACAACATTGTCTTTACCGAGAACTTTGAAAGCACAAACAGTGTTTTCGATTTCTCGGGCAGCTGGACGAGAACAACTGCTAAAGCGAGAAGTGGGAGCTGGTCGTATCGTAGTGCTGCTATAAGTCATAACCAAACTTCAGCGTCGCAGTTTGCGGTAAACGTCCCTTCGGAAGCGACAAACGCAAAATTGTCCTTCTACTATTATGTGTCATCGCAAACCCCGTCGGGTTGCGACTATGGTTATGACACTCTAAACATTTACCTGGACGGAGCCCAAATAGTAAGCGTTTCGGGCGAATCCGGCTGGGTCTATGTTGAGAGGAACCTGTCGGCAGGAAACCATACAGTGAGATTCGAGTACATCAAAGACAGTAGCGGTTCTGCTGGCAGCGATGCCGGGTTCGTTGACGACATTACTCTGTCGTATTTAGCCCCAACCCGGTTCAACGTTGACATCAATAATATTAGCGCGTATGACCTGGACCATATGTCACTGCCGAATAAAGGCATAGTCGAACACAGGTGGTCATGGAAGCCTCCGACTGACATTGCCTGGACCACAGGGGCCGGTCCGCCGTCCCTACAGGTAGCACCTGGGCAGGATTACCTATTGTGCTACGAAGTAAAAGATATGGAAGGCGCGTGGTCCGATCCTTTTGTCGTTTTATTAACCGCAACGCAGCGGCCTCCGATAGCACAATTCAAGGTCAGCCCCAATCCGGTTGTAGTCGGGGCGGCAATACAGATTCACGATATGTCCTACGATCCAAACGGCGATCCAATTGTTGAGCACCGATGGAGAGTCAGGTACAATACTGGCGGTTGGGGCGCTCCGAGCAGCACGCCTCCGGCCAGTTTTGACCAGGCAGGGACATGGGAAATCGAACTAATGGTAAAAGACTCTGCTGGACTGTGGTCAGAATCATACACGCAGACAGTTACGGCCCTGGGGAACACAAGACCCGTAGCGCAATTCACTGTAAATCCGAATCCGGCATATGATTACGAAATCCTCCATTACGAGGACACATCATACGACCCGGACGGAGATCCGATAGGAGCCCGCGAGTGGAGAGTGAGCAAAGACGGTGGGGCTTGGCAGTATTATGCAACTCCTCCGACGACTCTACCCGCAGGAAATTACGTGATTGAGCTTAGGGTACAAGATATTCCCCAGCACCCGATGCTTGAGCCACTATGGTCCGAATGGTACGGGCAGACTCTTACAGTAAAAGAGAGCTTTGAAATAGTCGGCCAGGTTACACCAAACCCGGCAGAACGCGGGCGGAAAATCAGGATAACCGCCTATGCTCAGCGCATCGGCACGGGAGAGAAGATACAAATATCCGAAGTCAAGGCATATATTCCTCATCCCACCAAACCGGACGATACTCCTGCTCTGCCGGGAGGAACTACTCCGGTAGTGGTTAACATGAGTTGGGATAATGCTATAAAAGGGTATGTTTACGATTATCTCCTGCCGGATAAAACCGTAGACGGTCGTTGGACTGATGACGGGACATACTATATCCGGGTGGTCGGTAAGCAGGGCGAAGTGGAAAAAGAGGCTCTCCTGCCGGTCCAAATCCGAGGCCACATACTACAGAGAGTTTATATCAGAACCGACAAATGGTAATGCTTCATAAGCCCAGGGAAATCCCTTTACTCAGGGAGCCCCTGGGCTTTTTTTTTATAGAGAGATGAAAGCGAGGTAGAAAAACAATGCTACAAGGCGCGGAAGCATTAAATAGGCCGTGGGTTAAGCATTATGATCCCGGCGTTCCGAAAACATTAAATTATCCCAAGGGACCGATATATACGCTGCTTGAAGAAGCCGCAAAAATTGCCCCGGGCCACATTGCTGTCCGGATTGGGGATAAACAGATTACATACCATGAACTGCTTGAACACTCCTTGAAGAAAGGGAAGCTTTTTCAGGATTTGGGTGTTAAGAAGGGAGACAGAATTGCCCTTTTACTCCCCAACGGAATAGACTTCATCGAATGTTTTTGGGGCGTTCTAATGGCTGGCGGAGTTGTCGCGCCGGTCAACCCGGCTTTTACTCGGACAGAAGTCAAGGCAATCATGAAGCAGGTTGAACCGTCATTTGTTTTAACCCTGCCGGAGTTTACCAACAAGGTATCGCTGAAATATCCGGTAGTTTTAGCAACGCATGAAGCGCAGTCACACAGTTTTCGGCCGGCAGACGTTTCTCCTGACGACGATGCCCTGATCGTGTTCACGGGAGGCACAACCGGCAGGCCGAAAGGCTGTGTTTTCAGCCATAAAAACTACATGGCCTCCATATGGGGGCAGTTGTCCTGGAGTATTCCTGTGGGGCAGAACATGCCCCTCAATGAACGTCAGGCGCTTTTTGTCTTACCCATGCCCCATATCTTTGGGTTGACCAGCCTGGGGTACTCCGTGAAAACCGTTACTCCAATGGTCATCCTGCCAAAGTTTGATGTCAATGCTGTTGTAGAATACCTGGCTAAAGAGAAATTCAGCTACTTCCCGTGTGTGCCGACGATGCTTGGGTTGATACTCCTGCACCCACGGGTTTTAAGCGGCGAAGTGGCTGTAAAGGACTCCGTCAGGAATATCACCCTGGGCGGTGCTCCATGCAGCCCTCGGCTGAAAAATCTGGTCGCTAAACACGGACTTACTGTCTATGAGGGTTGGGCAATGACTGAAACCTGTTCAAGGGGAATTTCTCCCCCGGTGCTGGGCAACAGGGAATTAAGTGACAAAAGGGTGCCCGTCCCGGAGATCGACATACGGATCGTGAACCCGGAAACGGGCGCCGAGGTTGCCATAGGACAGGCAGGAGAATTGCTGGTAAGAGGCCCTTCAGTAATGAAAGGCTATCTGGGAAACGAAGTCGAGAACCGGCGTTCATTCACCAAAGACGGCTGGTTTAGAACCGGGGACACAGCAAAAATAGATGAAAGCGGTTATGTTCATATACTCGGACGAGTTAAAGAAATCATCCTGCATGGGGGCAACACTATATATCCCCAGGAAGTTGATACTGCGATCCTTGAGTTCTCAAACAAGGTGCTGGACGTTATGACCTTCGGGGAGCCGGACGACATTTACGGAGAGAATGTGGTGTCCGTAGTCAGGGCCCCGGACCTCAATATTGATGAACTAAAGGAATATTTGAAGCAGAGGTTGGCTCCATACAAAATCCCGTCGAGGATAGTTGTAACTTCAGAGCCGCTTACGAGGACTCCGGCCGGCAAGCCGCTACGGAAGCTGGTTGCTGAAAAATACGGGAGGGAGAACAGTTGAGAAAAATATATTTCCTTTTGTACCGCGATGAAAAGCTTGCATGGGTTCATTCCAATATTTCAGACTCTGTTTTCAACCATGTGGTAATCGGGCTTGATAAGGAATTTAGAGAAGCCTATGGATACAAGGCAAAGGGCGGAAACAAAGTGCAAAGAGAGCAGGTTTCAAAGTACCGTCTCGACGGGAAGTGCTTCATCTGCTCGAAGGAAATAACAAACGAACAGTACGCGAGGCTAAAGGTCTACCTCCGCTCGGAAGTCGGAAAAAAATACCCATATGACTACTTAGGGACGTTCTTTCTTGCCCGGATAGCAGGTCCGCTTTACCACAAATACGGTATCCGTGTTCCCAGGGCGCTGGTAAAACTTTTTCTGGTCAACCCGGACAGAAGAACCTGTGGGTCATTTGTAGCACTAGCATTGAAAAGTGCAGGAATCAAGCTGTCAGAACAAGAGATTAAGCAGGTGCCCGGCACCTTATCCCCGTATCTGGTTACGGCATATACCTTTATTCGATACAAAGAATTAAACCTGGCACCTGTTTATTACGGCGTCATCGGAGGGTACTTTTTGCACCTTGAGGGTGTTAGAAAAGCCCCCCAGGGACTCCTGGTGGGAACAGCGTAAGGAGGGAGTGCAAATATTCATCCGAAAGTTTTTAGCTCTTACATTGCTTGTTACAGTAATAAGTTTTGGAGGCATAGCCAGAGCAGAAGGCGACACCAAAATATTAATCGTACCAAACAACGTCAACTACACAATCGAAAAAACAGATGGTGGTACCTCTGTAAAATCCGGCGGTACATTTGATCTCCCGCCTTTCATTCGGGATGGTATCTTTATGGTTCCCGTCCGGGGAGCATTTGAGAAGGCCGGAACGCAGGTTGCATGGGAAAACGGACAGGCTGTCTTAACCCGGGGCGACCGGACGGTTGTAGTTACGCCAAACAGCAAAACCGTGCTGGTTAACGGCGTACCTTTTGTAATGCCTACTAAGGCAATATTAAGCGGTGGCCGGACGTTTGTTCCTCTGCGGTTTGTTGCTGAACGGTTAAGCCTCCAGGTAGACTGGAACTTTGTGCAGCATTGCGCTGTCATTGAAGGATTTTAAGAAAGGGGCTGTTTCATGCACCCGGAAATTCAGATAGGCGATTTCGTTATTAAGTCGTATGTCTTATTCAACTTTGTTCTTTCGACTGCGGTATCATTTGGTGTCATGCTGTGGCTAAGTTACGCGCTGTTTAAGGAGAAGGCAAAGCTATGGAAAATCGCGGTACTGATGATTGGAGGCTTCATATCGGCGGTCGCAATAGCCCGGCTGAGCCATTATATAGTTTTTCACAAAATGTATGACCTGCTGGGTTTAAGTGTAGTTAACACGACCGCTTCAGGATATATCCTGTTTACCGCATTGATACTCAACATTCCAGTTATTTGGGTATTGAGCAAACTGGTAGGCTATTCCCCTCTTGCGGTGCTGGACATTGCGAAGGCGGGGAACTGCTTCAGTATTTTCATCGCCAAGATTGGGTGTTTTCTGGACGGGTGCTGTATTGGAACACCTACAAACCTGCCCTGGGGAGTAACATTTCCAGGTACAACCGTGGCAGTACACCCTGTCCAGTTATACGAAAGTGCTTACGGGCTGATTGCAGGGATCGT